>JAEEGL014908987.1_pt1 | contig 36787 bp, 32 predicted proteins | sample 9134231 | NCBI WGS metagenome assembly JAEEGL01 (sample SAMN16246548, study PRJNA631951) | gut metagenome | biome: gut microbiome; feature: rumen; material: fiber-attached | host: Bos | place: Iran: Karaj | collected 2018-10 | reverse complement strand
TTACTAAAGGGACTCTAAAGACTGCAATAACAAAGTCAGGACTATCTCATATTTATACTTTTCCAGGTAATTATTTGCTATGTTGTAAATATTCATTTTGGCAAGATAAAAACGACTTGAACACAATATATAAAGAGCCAAGACTAATAAAACTACAGTCAAATCAAATTCATTTTTTCTTACAATAGATACAGTACTTACCTATCGGTAATTGCTAAATCAAATGATCGGGAATTGTGTAAATATGCACAAAAATCTATTGCCGTTATTTTAAGTAAAGGATAATCTTAAGTTGGATTGGTCTGGTATTGCATAAGAGGGTACATCGTGATATCATATGTATTAGGGAAGGAACAGGAAAATATATTAAAAGGGAGATTTTGTTATCGTTATGCGGAGTTTCCTTAACTTTGTTACTTCCCCCTGTCCCCTCCGGAACTCCCACGTGACCGTGTCACGAAGGGAACCCCAGCCCCACGATCTTCGAGTGAGATTGAGGGGAGCAATTAAAAACTATAAAAAAAGGAGAGTTATAAACTATGGAACCGAGTATGGAAGAAAAATTACAGAAGGTTATACAGCTGTGCGAGGAAGGCGATCCGGAGATGTGCGCTTTCTTGGGCAAGGAATTCTATTTCGGCTGGAACATACCGCAGGACCTTGACAGAGCGTTCCGCTATCTTACGACGGCGGCGGAGAGCGGCGACGCCATGTCGCAGTTCTTACTCGGCTTTATGTACTGGTCGGGGCGCGGAACGGAACCGGATCAGGACAAGGCTTTACAGTGGTTTTTGCCCGCCTCCGAGCAGGGCATACCCGAGGCTATGTATAACGTCGCAAAGATACTGCTTGATAAGGACGAGGAAAAGAACAGAGAAGAAGCGATACGGTGGCTTGTAAAATCGTCAAACGCGGGCTACGGCGCGGCGACGGATATGCTGTCGGATCTGGAAGATTGAAAGAACGAAATAAAAATCAATAATTAAGAAATTGAAAGAATAAAGAATAAAAATCGGTGTCGCTTCGCGACGAATTATGGTGGGTTTCCCACCCCTCGCGGCGCGATAAATCGCGCCACCCCCCATACCCCCCTGTCCCCTCCCGCAAATCAAAGATTTGAGGGGGCGAGGAAATGCCGGCGGTGCTCAGGTTGTAAGTTAATAAGTAAGAGTGAATAGTGAATAGGGAAAGCGGAAGTTAAAGGATGAAAAGCAGGAAGATAATGGGAAACGTGCTTTTGCTGTTTACCGCGCTGATATGGGGGTGTGCGTTCGCCTTTCAGCGTATGGGTATGGACAGCATTGAGCCTGTCACGTTCACCGCGGCGCGAATGGCGCTCGCCGCCGTCGCGGTCGGGCTTGTCGCCTTTATCTTCTGGCTGAAAGAGAAAAAAGACCCGCCGAAGAAAACGGAAGAAGAGCGGAAAAAGTATAACAGATACACAATAATCGGCGGTATATGCTGCGGCACGTTTCTGTGCGTCGCAACGATATTGCAGCAGATCGGACTTGTATATACCACCGCCGGAAAAGCCGGATTCATAACCGCGATGTATATGCTTCTCGTCCCCGTTATCAGCTTTGTATTTTTGAAAAAGAAATACGCGTGGCTCGTATGGGTCGCGGTGCTTCTCGGCGTCGTCGGTATGTATTTTCTCTGCATTACGGAGCAGTTCACGCTTTCGCCGGGCGACGGTCTCGTCTGTATCTGCGCTCTGCTTTTCACCTTTCATATCTTGTGCTGTGATTATTTTGCAAAGCGCGGCGACCCCCTGCGCATTTCCGCCATACAGTTTGCCGCCGCGACGGTGATTTCCGCCGTTATCGCTTTTATTGCGGAAAAACCGAGTATGGATAAGATTATTTCGGCGATAATTCCCATACTTTACTGCGGCATTGTGTCGGGCGGGATAGGATATACGCTTCAGATAGTCGCGCAGAAAATCACCGACCCGACCGTAGCGTCGCTGCTTCTGAGCCTTGAAGCCGTATTCGCCGTCTTCGCGGGAGCGTTTCTGCTTCACGAGCGTATGAGTATAAGAGAGCTGATCGGGTGCGTGATAATGCTCGCCGCGGTCATCCTCGTTCAGATACCGCTGCCGAAAAAGAATACAACTGCAGAGGGCGAAGCCCCCGACGCCCCGCATACCGATAATGAGAATAACAGAAAGTGAGATATTAAATGGGAAAAGACGTGATAATAGCGTGCGATTTTGACAGCGCGGAAAAAACGCTTTCGTTCCTTGATCTTTTCAGGGAAAAAAAGCCGTTTGTAAAAATAGGAATGGAGCTTTTTTACGCGGAGGGACCGGATATGGTCCGCCGCATAAAGGAAAGAGGACACAGAATTTTCCTCGACCTCAAGCTTCACGACATACCGAACACGGTGAAAAAAGCGATGGCGGTGCTGTCGCGGCTCGATATTGATATGTGTAACGTCCACGCCGCGGGCGCGTCCGCGATGATGAAGGCGGCGGTCGAGGGCTTGACGCGCGAGGACGGGAAAAGACCGCTTTTGATAGCCGTAACGCAGTTAACGTCGACCGACCAGACCGCGCTTGAAAACGAGCTTTTGATAAAGGAGCCGATTAAGGACGTGGTGATGAAATACGCGCAGAATGCAAAAGAAGCGGGTCTTGACGGCGTCGTCTGCTCGCCTCTTGAGGCGGCGGCGGTACATTCCGCGTGCGGCGCGGATTTTCTTACGGTCACGCCCGGCGTCCGCTTTGCAGACGGCGACAAGGGCGACCAGAAGCGCGTTATGACGCCGGCGCAGGCGCATCTTGCGGGCTCCGATTACATAGTCGTCGGAAGACCTATAACCGCGGCGGACGATCCCGTCGCCGCATATAACAGATGTTTAAAGGAGTTTGTATTATGACGGATTACAGAGAGCTCATAGCGTCCGACCTTTTGAAGATCAAAGCCGTGTTCTTACGCCCGGACGAGCCCTTCACGTGGGCGTCCGGCATTAAAAGCCCGATATACTGCGACAACCGGCTGACGCTCACCGCGCCCGAGGTGCGCACGCACGTTGAGGAGGGCCTGGCGCAGACGGTCAAAACGCATTATCCCGAAGCGGAGGTCTTGATGGGCACTTCGACCGCCGGCATCGCCCACGCGGCGATAACGGCGCATATACTCGGTATGCCGATGGGCTACGTCAGAGGCAGTAACAAGGACCACGGCAGGCAGAACAGGATAGAGGGCAAGCTTGAAGCGGGGCAAAAGGTCGTAGTTATAGAGGATCTGATCTCAACAGGCGGCAGCGTGATAGAGGTCGTTGACGCCCTGCGCGAGGCGGGCGCGGTCGTCCTCGGCGTCGCGTCGATATTCACGTACGGTATGAAAAAAGGACTTCAAAGGCTGGCGGAAGCGTGCGTCAAAAACGTTTCCCTGTCGGATTTTGATAAAATCGTCGAGGTCGCGGCGAGAGAGGGGTATATTTCGGCGGGCGACGTATCGAGGCTCATATCCTTCCGCAACGATCCGTCCGACGAAAGCTGGATAAAGGTGATATGATGAAAAGAAGCGTTATAGATATTACGGACCTGTCCCGGGAAGAAATAGACGGCCTGATGAGGATGGCGGACGATATAATAGAGAACCCCGGAAAATACGCGCATATCTGCGCCGGAAAAAAACTCGCCACGCTGTTTTTTGAGCCGTCAACAAGAACGCGCATGAGCTTTGAGGCGGCTATGTACGAGCTCGGCGGGAACGTGCTGTCCATGACGGACGCGGCGACGTCCTCCGCGTCAAAAGGCGAAAGCGTATCCGACACGGCTAAGGTCATATCGTGCTACGCGGACATAATCGCGATGCGTCATCCGAAGGAGGGCGCGGCGCTTGTAGCGGCGAACGCCGCGTCGATACCCGTCATAAACGCGGGCGACGGCGGTCACTGCCACCCGACGCAGACGCTCGCCGACCTTCTGACGATAAGGCGTGAAAAAGGGCGGCTCGGCTCGCTTACCGTGGGCTTGTGCGGCGATCTGAAATTCGGGCGCACCGTCCATTCGCTGATACAGGCGTTATCAAGATACGAGGATATCCGCATAGTCCTCATATCGCCGGACGAGCTTCGTCTGCCGGACTACGTTTATAACGACGTGATAGTGAAAAACAAAATGAAATGCACGCAGACCTCCGATCTCCTCTGGGCGCTGCCGATGCTCGACGTGCTTTATATGACGCGCGTGCAGAAAGAGAGATTTTTCAACGAGGAGGATTATCTGAGGCTGAAGGACAGCTATATCCTTACTCCGGAAAAGCTATCGCACGCAAAACCGGATACGGCGGTGCTCCACCCGCTGCCGAGGGTAAACGAAATAAGCGTGGCGATAGACGACGATCCGCGCGCGTGCTATTTCAAGCAGGTAAAATACGGCAAATATATGCGTATGGCGCTGATATTGAAGCTTCTGCAGGAAAGCGGCGCGGTAAAGGAGGACGTATGAATATAGATTCCATAAAAAACGGCGTGGTCATAGACCACATAACGGCGGGCAGGGGCATGACGCTTTACAGACTGCTCGACCTTGACGGAGTGGACGTTCCCGTCGCAATAATCACAAACGCGCAAAGCGGAAAAAAGGGAAAGAAAGACATAATAAAGATAGACGCGGACATCCCCGTGGACCTTGACGTCATAGGCTACGTCGATCCCGGCGCGACCGTGAATATAATAAAAGACGGAGCGGTATCCGAAAAAAAGAAGATGAAGCTTCCGCAAACGCTCAAAAACGTACTTAAATGCAAAAATCCGCGCTGTATCACGATGACGGAGCAGGAGCTTCCGCAGATATTCAAGCTCACCGACGCGGATCACAGAACTTACCGCTGTATCTACTGCGAAACAAAAGCCAACATATGAAAGGAGAACAGTCATGGCAACATTCATCAACGAACCGTCGCACACCTTCAACGAATACTTACTTATTCCCGGGTATTCCTCACCCGAATGCATACCCTCAAACGTAAGTCTTAAAACTCCGCTCGTAAAGCATAAAAAGGGCGAGGAGCCTAAGATAACCATGAATATCCCTATGGTATCCGCCATAATGCAGTCCGTTTCCGGCGACAGGCTCGCCGTCGCACTTGCGACGGAGGGCGGCGTATCGTTCATCTACGGCAGTCAGACGATAGAAAACCAGGCGGCAATGGTAAAGCGCGCCAAAACGTATAAAGCGGGCTTTGTAAAAAGCGACTCGAACCTGAAGCCCGACGATACGCTTGCAGACGTGGTCGAGCTGACCGCGAGAAACGGTCACAGCACCATAGCGATAACGGACGACGGCACCTCCGACGGAAAACTGCTCGGCATAGTTACGGGACGCGATTACAGAGTGAGCCGCATGGCGCCGGATCTGCAGGTGCGCGAATTCATGACGCCGTTTGAAAAGCTGATATGGGCGAAGGAAGGCACGACGTTAAAGGAAGCAAACGACATAATCTGGGAGCACAAGCTGAACTCCCTGCCGATAGTCAACGACGAGGGCAAGCTCTGCCATCTCGTTTTCAGAAAGGACTACGACACGCACAAGCAGAACCCGGACGAGCTGCTTGACGACCAGAAGCGTTACGTCGTGGGCGCCGGTATAAACACGCGCGACTATAAGGAGAGAGTTCCGGCTCTGCTCGAGGCGGGAGCGGACGTGCTCTGCATAGACAGCTCCGAGGGCTTCTCCGCGTGGCAGAAGATCACGATAAAGTGGATAAGGGACAACTACGGAGACAACGTCAAGGTCGGCGCGGGCAACGTGGTCGACGCGGACGGCTTCAGATTTTTGGCGGACTGCGGCGCGGATTTCGTTAAGGTCGGAATCGGCGGCGGCTCCATCTGCATAACGCGCGAGACAAAGGGCATAGGCAGAGGTCAGGCGACGGCTCTGATAGAGGTATGTAAGGAGCGCGATAAATATTTTGAGGAAACGGGCGTTTACGTTCCCGTATGCTCCGACGGCGGCATAGTTTACGACCACCATATTACGCTCGCGCTTGCCATGGGCGCGGATTTCGTGATGCTCGGCAGATATTTCGCAAGATTTGACGAAAGCCCGTCGAACAAAGTAAGCCTTAACGGTACTTACTACAAGGAATACTGGGGCGAAGGCTCCGCAAGAGCGAGAAACTGGCAGAGATATGATCTCGGCGGCGACAAAAAGCTGTCTTTTGAAGAGGGCGTCGATTCGTACGTTCCCTACGCCGGATCGCTCAAGGACAACGTGGCGCTTTCGCTTCAGAAGGTAAAATCGACGATGTGCAACTGCGGCGCGCTTACCATACCGGAGCTGCAGAAAAAAGCAAAGCTCACGCTCGTGTCGGCGACAAGTATAGTCGAGGGCGGCGCTCACGACGTCATACAGAAGGAAAAGAGCGCGCCAATAAAATAACCTTACCCTTTCGGGGGCCGGGGTTCCCCGACGCGAACCTGAGAGCGTTGGGGGTTCACGGGGCCGGGGTTCACCGACGCGAACCTGAGAGCGTTGGGGATTCGCGGATTGCGGTGGATGAGGCGAACACCGGCTCCGCAATTCAACCGTCGAAGAATCAACATAAACGTAAAACGGGTTGGCGTATATGACAACCCGTTTTATTATGCTCATATCAGCCTCCCGGACTTCGGATCGATCATTTATTTATCAAGATGATCAGAAGAAAAACCGTCAAGGCATTGACAAAAAAGAAAAAACGTGATATATATATTATATGATTTAACTTTTTGCACGGGAAGGCAGCGTACACGTCAGCGTTCAACTCACGTCTGACGCAAGCCGTACGCTTAAGGATCGATGAAAAACAAAACAAAAAAACGGCACGGATTTATAATCTGGATAATTTACGGCGTATTCGTTCTTTCGCTTTGCGTCGCCGCCGCGTTCGCACTGAGATACGTACACGGCGTCGTGCTTGAATACGACTCCGCTCAGCCCGAAAAAACGACGGATGTATTTTTGACGGAGCTTAAGGGCGCGGCGGATGAATCTTACGTACCGGCGGATTACACGGAGAGTTATCTCGTCGGAAACGACAAATACAACGTCAACGCGGACAGATCGTCCCTTTCGTATCTTCGCTCGGGCGTCGGCGACGGTATGTCCGTACGGCTCGCCGGCTCGTACCCGGAGGGCGACGCCCTATACCGAAAATATACGGTACAGAGAGACGGACGGGCGCTGGGAACGCTGACACTCCGCGGAGTAAATCAGAGGACGAAGCTGTTTTTCTTTACGATGGCTGACTGGAGCATAGTAAAATTCGAGCCCGTCGTTTCGGCTGAGTTTTACAGCGTTAAAATATACATGCCCGGCGGCGTGCGCGCCGCGGTGAACGGCATTTCCGTATCGGAAGACGAGATAAAAAAAGATGAGGACGTACCTTACTGCTATATCGACGAGCTGTTGAAGGAACCGACCGTAACGCTTACCGAAAACGGAAAAGACGTGGACTTCCTGCTTCGCGACGGCGTCGTATATCCCATGAGATACTGCTATACGCTGACGCTCCCCGAATATATAAAGGTCTATATGAACGGCACGCAGAAGGAGCACGAGGGATCGGCCGACGGAAATTACCGCTACTCGTTTGCAGAAATGCTCGAGCCCGTCGTGGAGGTCGAAGACGAAACGGGATACAGAAAGACGGTGGATCTTGCCGCGCCCGACGTTTCCATTTACGAATATTCCGTCACCGTCCCCGAGACGTACGGCCTGACCGTCGGAAGCTATGAGCCGAAGCCGACCGGAAAGACCGTTCCCCACAAGGACGCGGACGCGCTGGCGGAGTATAATGGCGTCAAGCTTCCCGCCTCCGTTGAATACGGCTTCAGGTCGCTTGATCCGGACGCGGAATACGTGATACATACGGGAAAGGATGACGTAAAAATGAAAGGCCGTACGACGGTCGTCACCGATCTGTTTTCGTCCGACGCGCTCCCCCCTCTTGCCTCCGACATAGACGTTTTCGGTATATGCAAAGTCTGGAGCGATCTGATGACGGGCGATCTTGAGGGCAGAGAGAACGGATTTTACAACGCGGCGAAATATCTCGTAAAAGACTCGTCCCTGTATAAATACGCATACAAATGGGCGACCGGCGTGGATATAACGTTCCACTGGGATCACAAGATACTCGGCGTAAAGGACGTGAGCGTTACCGATTATATCAAATACAGCGACACCTGTTTTTCCTGTCACGTGTATTTCAAAAAAGAGATGTACGTATACTTCAACTCGGGAATGTATCGGGACGATATATTCGACAACATAGTTTATTTCATATACGTTGACGATACGGACGATAAAAAAGATAATCCGCATTGGGCGATAGCCGCGATGCACGGACCGGAGGCGGAAAATGAAGGTACTTAAAACAATCGGCATAATATTGCTGTTTATATTCACGCTGCTCCTTATTGCCTGCGGAACGCTGTATATCGGTATGAGGGATATATGCACGTCCGCGGAATCGACGCGCAACACGTTCATCACCACGGTGCTTGAAACGGGTCAGTTCAAATTCTTAGCCTCCCTATGTCTGAGCGACCGTGAGATAGACGAGGTGGTGAAATCGAACTCCATGGCGAAGCCGACGGACGAGGTGCTCGACACCTCTCTCATCAAAATCGCAAGCGTGAGCGATCACAGCTCAGACGTACACGGTACGGATATATCCTCCTCAGTGAAAGAGAACGAAGGGGATAAAACCGATAAGGATGAAAAGGATATCGAGATAATCCAGGTGCCGGGGCTCACGTACCACGGCGTCATGATGATCGTCAAGGACCCGTCGCGCGTGTCCGTTGCGACGATATACAACAACGGATGGCCCGATCTCGGCAAACCGCTCAAGGATATAGTTGAAAGAGACGGCGCGATAGGCGGCATAAACGGAGGGCTTTACAACTCCTACAACAATCACGGCGGATGTCCGTACGGCGTATGCATCAGCCGCGGGGAAATAGTCAGAAACAAGCCGTCCGAATACGAAAACCTCGTTTTCATAGGCTTTACGGAGGACAACATCCTGCAGATAACAGACCTCACCGGCAAGACGCAGAAGGACGTCGTTGAAATGCAGAAAACGCTCAGACTGCGCGACGGCGTCTGCTTCCAGGAGGTCGCGTACACGGATAACAACCATTTCGTCACGCTTATCAAAAACGGAGTGCCGCGCGAGATGAACGGCAAGGGGAGCGGATTGAACCCGAGGACCGTCATAGGACAGCGCGCGGACGGAGCGATCCTGCTTTTCGTCACGGACGGCAGAGGCTATAACAACCATCTCGGCGCGTCGGCGGGAGATCTTATAGAAATAATGATGCGCTACGGCGCGGTAAACGCCGCAAACCTTGACGGCGGCAGCTCCACGTGTATGTATTACGACGGACAGTATCTGCAGAACAGCGTGACGTTCATATATTCTCAGACGTCCTGGAGACTGCCCTGCGCCTTCGTGATACACTGAAAAGCCGGCGAAAAAACACGGCGCGTTATTATATGATAAATATTATTTAGAGTTAAATATATGTAAACAATCAGGCGTACGGGTTGACATAACGGGTGGAATTGTGGTATAATTCACACAACATCAAAACACGGCGCGTGACTGACGGAACAGCGGACAACCGCGAGGGAGCGACTGCCGTATAACGCCGACCGTCTGGGCATACTTGAACAACAGTCCGAGTGTGCCCTTTTGTATTTTTTGAGGTGATTTATGAAAAAAATCGGTATCATAATGGGGTCAGACAGCGATCTTCCGACAGTAAAAAAAGCAACGGAAATGCTCGACCTTTTCGGCGCGCCGTACGAGGCGCATATCTACTCCGCGCACAGAACGCCCGAAAAAGCGGCGGAATTTGCAAAAAACGCGCGTGAGAACGGCTTCGGCGTTATAATCGCCGCGGCGGGAATGGCGGCGCATCTCGCGGGCGCGATCGCCGCGAACACCACGCTTCCGGTCATAGGCATACCGTGCGCGGGCGGCGCGTTCAACGGGCTTGACGCGCTTTTATCAACGGTCCAGATGCCGACGGGGATCCCCGTGGCGACGGTCGCCGTCGGCGGCGGCGCAAATGCGGCTCTTCTCGCGCTGCAGATACTCGCGGTGGAGGACGCGGAGCTTGCCGCAAAGCTTTGCGAAAAAAGGAAAAACGACGCCGGGGCGGTCTTGAAAAAAGACGCGGCGCTTGAGATTTAAGGAGATAATATGGGCGGATTTTTCGGTATAACGTCAAGAAACGATTGTATGACGGACGTGTTTTTCGGCGTTGATTATCATTCTCATTTAGGCACGAAGCACGGCGGACTTGCCGCGTACGACAAGGAAACAGGTCTTCAGAGAAAGATCCACAGCATAGGCAACTCTCCGTTCAGGACGAAATTTGAAAACATATTCTCCGAAATGAAGGGCACCTCGGCGATAGGCTGTATAAGCGACACGTTCCCGCAGCCGCTTCTTCTGCGCTCCAAATTCGGAAGCTACGCCATATGCGTGACGGGCGTGATAAACAATATGGACGACCTGATAAAGAGCTATCTTGAGGTCACGGGAGCGCATTTTGACGCGATGACCGGCGGCAAGGTGAACGGAGTGGAGCTTTTCGCCGCGCTGATGGACCACAAGGACACGTTTGCGGAGGGCATAAGATACGCGCAGGAGCTCATAGACGGAACGGCGTCCGTGCTCATACTCCGCGAGGACGGAAACATCATAGCCGCGCGCGACAAATACGGACGGCTGCCCGTACAGATAGGCAAACGTGACGACGGCTTCGCCGTATCGTTTGAATCGTTTGCGTATCTCAAGCTCGGCTTCGAGCCGTTCTGCGAGCTGGGACCGGGCGAGATAGTTCAGGTGACGCCCGACGCGGTGATCAGGCTTGCGGAGCCCGAAAAGAAAAAGCGCATCTGCTCTTTCCTCTGGAGCTATTACGGCTATCCGACATCTACGTACGAGGGTGTGAACGTAGAGGCCATGCGTTACAGAAACGGCGAGATAATGGCGGAAGCCGATATGGAAAGCAAAAACGCGGAGCAAGTCGACTACGTCGGCGGCGTGCCCGATTCCGGAACTCCGCACGCGATAGGCTATTCAAACAGAAGCCATAAACCGTTTGCACGCGCGTTCATCAAATATACGCCCACCTGGTCGCGCAGCTTTATGCCGGCCGATCAGACGGACAGAAACAAAATAGCGAAAATGAAACAGATACCCGTCCACGAGCTTATAACGGACAAGGAGCTTCTGTTTGTGGACGATTCGATAGTCCGCGGCACGCAGCTGCGCGAGACGGTAGAATTTCTGTACGAGAACGGCGCCAAGGCGGTGCATATGCGCTCCGCCTGTCCGCCCATAATGTACGGGTGCAAATTTCTCAACTTCTCACGCGCGACAAGCGATATGGAGCTTATCGCCCGCCGCGTGATAGTCGAGCTTGAGGGAGAAGAAGGATTCAATCATATAAAAGAGTACAGCGACGGAACAACGGAAAGAGGACGCGCCCTGCGCGACGCCATCTGCCGGAAATTCAACTTCAAGTCGCTTGAATTTCAGACGATAGAGGGCATAGTCCGGGCGATAGGGATAGACAAATCCGAGCTTTGTACATACTGCTGGGACGGAGAGGAGTAAAATATGGAAAATTCAAGATCCGAGGCGTACGCAAAATCCGGCGTAGACATAACCGCGGGATATAAAGCGGTTGAGCTTATGAAAAAACATATCGCAAGGACGGTGATACCGGGCGTAGTATCGGGTATCGGCGGCTTCGGCGGTCTGTTCGAGCTCGATCTTACCGGGATAAACAAGCCCGTGCTCGTATCGGGCACGGACGGCGTGGGAACGAAATTAAAGCTCGCGTTTCTGGCTGACAGGCACGATACCGTGGGTATAGACTGCGTCGCCATGTGTGTGAACGACGTTATATGCTGCGGCGCAAAGCCCCTGTTCTTCCTTGATTACATCGCCTGCGGCAAAAACATCCCGGAGCGCATAGCGGACATAGTGAAGGGCGTCTGCGACGGCTGCGTACAGTCCGGCGCCGCGCTCATAGGCGGCGAGACCGCGGAAATGCCCGGCTTTTACCCGGAGGACGAATACGACCTCGCCGGTTACTGCACCGGCGTCGTCGACAAAGATAAAATTATAGACAACTCGAAAATGAGAGCAGGCGACGCCGTTATCGCGCTTCCGTCAAGCGGCGTTCATTCAAACGGCTTTTCGCTCGTGCGCCGCGTTTTCGACGTCGAACACGCCGATATAAAATCGCCGGTCGCCGAACTTAACGGCAAAAGCGTGCTCGAAACGCTTTTAACTCCGACGAAAATATACGTAAAACCGATATTAAAGCTGCTTGAGACCGTTGAAGTACACGGCATATCCCACATCACAGGCGGCGGCTTTTACGAAAACATCCCGAGAAGCGTGCCGGACGGCTTGGGCGTCGTGATAAAAGAAAAAGACGTTAAGGTTTTGCCGATATTCGATCTGATAGAAAAGAAAGGCGATATCAGCCGCCGCGATATGTATAACACTTTCAATATGGGCGTGGGTATGGACGTTATCGTACCCGCGGAGCAGGCCGATGCGGCTTTACGGATACTGAAAGAATGCGGCGAGGACGCGTATATCGTCGGCGAAGTGAAAGAAAGCGAAGAAAAAATATGTCTTATTTAAAAAAGATTTTTTCCGGTATCTGCGCCGGTATACTCATAAGCATAGGCGGCGCGGTATTTCTTGCGTGCGAAAACAGATACGTCGGCGCGGTGCTTTTCACCGTCGCCCTGCTCTGTATCTGCCTTAAAGGCTATTCGCTCTACACGGGCAGGATAGGCTTTATAGTTGAAACGCACGATAAAGAGTATTTTTCCGGTCTTACGCTCGGTCTGTTCGGCAACGCCGTCGGCACGGTAGCCTGCGGTTATGCGATAAGGCTCGCCCTGCCGAAGCTCGGCGAGGCGGCGCAAACGCTCTGCACGGGTAAGCTCGACCAGACGTTTTTGCAGACCTTGATACGCGGCATATTCTGCGGCGTGCTGATGTATTTAGCGGTCAGCATCTACAAAGAAAAAAACAACGTAATAGGTATAATCTTCTGTATACCCGTCTTCATTTTAGCGGGCTTCGAGCACTCGATAGCCGATCTGTTCTATTTCGCCGCCTCCGGCATCGTATCTCTAAAAGCGTTCGGTTTTATCTGGACGGTTATCCTCGGCAACAGCATAGGCGCGGTGATACTTCCGCTTCTTATGATGAAATTCAAGAAGGTCAAATAAATATGAAAAAGGTAAAAATCGCCGTTTTGGTTTCGGGCGGCGGGACGAATTTACAGGCGCTTATAGACGCGCAGAGCTCCGGCATAATAAAGAGCGGAAAGATAGTCTGCGTCATATCGAGCAAGGCGGGCGCGTACGCCTTGACAAGAGCGGCAAACGCCGGGATAGACGCGTACACGGTGTCAAAAAAAGAATGCGGGAATCAGGCTGATTTTGAAGAAAAAATCGAGCGGATTTTACAAAAAAAAGGCGCGGAGCTTATAATTTTAGCCGGTTTTATGTCGATCTTATCGGCTGATTTTACGAAAAAGCACGAAAACCGCATTATAAACGTTCATCCGGCGCTTATCCCGTCGTTCTGCGGCGCGGGTTATTACGGCTTAAAGGTACACGAGGCGGCGCTTCAATACGGCGTTAAGGTCACGGGCGCGACGGTGCATTTCGTGAATGAAATACCGGACGGCGGCAAGATAATAATGCAGAGAGCCGTAAAAGTCCACGACGGCGACACGCCGGAGAAATTGCAGAAAAGAGTTATGAAGCAGGCGGAATGGAGAATACTTCCCGCTTCCGCCGAGCTTGTATGCAAAAAAATATTAAACGGTGAGGTGTAGTATGGATATCTACAGAAAGCACGATATTGAACAGCTTATAACGGGCAACCCCTACGTCGGGCGTGGGATCGTCGCCGGACTTTCGGAGAACGGCAGATACGCCGTCGCCGCATACTTTATAATGGGCAGGAGCGCAAACAGCCGCAACAGAGTTTTTACAAAGAAAAACGGAGAGATATTCACCGAGCCGTTCGACGCGTCAAAGGTGGAAGATCCGTCACTCATCATATACGCGGCTCTGCGCAAGCTCGGCAATAAGCTGATATTCACAAACGGCGACCAGACCGATACGATATACGAGGGCGTAAAATGCGGAGCGACGTTTTCAGGCGCTCTTGCAACGCGCGAATTTGAGCCGGACAAGCCGAATTTCACACCGCGCATAAGCTGTATGATGACGCTTGACAAGCCGCTTACGTATGAAATGAGCATTCTGAAATCCGAGGACGAAAACGGCTGCGACTGCTGCCGCTTCACGTTCTCCTACAAAGCTCAGCCCGGTCTCGGCCACTTCATACACACCTACGTCACGGACGGCAATCCGATACCGACGTTCCAGGGCGAGCCGGAAAGAGTTATGATACCCGACGGCATAGACGAGTTCACGGACAAGCTGTGGCGCGGCCTCGACGAAAACAACAAAATTTCTCTGTACGTAAGATACACCGACCTTGAAACCGGTGAAGAAACGGACAGACTTATAAACAAGAATATGTGAGGAGAGATTATGAAAGAATTTGAACTCAAATACGGCTGCAACCCCAATCAGAAGCCCGCGAAAATATATATGTGCGACGGCTCCGAGCTTCCGATAAAAATACTGAACGGCAAGCCGGGATATATAAATTTTTTAGACGCTTTTAACTCTTATCAGCTTGTTAAGGAGCTGAAAGCCGCGCTCGGAATGCCGGCGGCAACGTCGTTCAAGCACGTGTCGCCCACCTCCGCGGCGATAGGACTGCCGCTTCCCGAAAAGCTGAAAAAGGCGTGCTTCGTCGACGACGTGGAGGGTCTGGACGATTCGCCTCTCGCCTGCGCTTACGCACGCGCCCGCGGCACGGACAGGATGTCGTCCTTCGGCGACTGGATAGCTTTGTCAGACGTCTGCGACGTGACGACCGCGAAACTTATAAAGCGCGAAATATCCGACGGCATAATCGCCCCGGGCTACGAGCCGGAGGCTCTGGAAATCCTCAAATCAAAGAGAAAAGGCGGCTACAATATAGTCGAAATCGACGAAAGCTACACGCCGGACCCGCAAGAGCATAAAGAAGTATACGGCGTTACGTTCGAACAGGGCAGAAACAATTTCAAAATTGACAAAGAGCTGCTCTCGAATATAGTGACGGCGAATAAAAATCTTACGGACGCTGCCGCCGCCGATCTCATAATCTCTCTCATAACGCTCAAATATACGCAGTCCAACTCCGTCTGCTACGCTTACGGCGGACAGGCTATCGGCGTGGGCGCGGGTCAGCAGTCGAGGATACACTGCACGAGACTCGCCGGAACGAAAGCCGATACTTGGTTTTTACGGCAGTCCGATAAAGTGCTCGGTCTGCAGTTCAGAGACGATATAGCCCGTCCCGACAGAGATAACGTCATAGACGGATATATAAATCAGAACGAAGAGGACGTCTGTGAAGAGGGCGTATGGCAGAAATACTTCAAGGTAAAGCCCGAGCCGTTCACAAGAGAGGAACAGAGAGCGTATCTCGACACGCTTGACGGCGTAGCTCTCGGCTCCGACGCGTTCTTCCCGTTTGACGACAACATCAAGCGCGCAAAGAAAAGCGGCGTTAAATACGTAGCCGAGCCCGGCGGCTCCATACGCGACGATCTCGTCATCGAGCGATGCAACGAGTACGGCATGGTCATGGCGTTTACGGGAATGAGACTGTTCCATCATTGAAAAATTCAGAATTAAGAATTCAGAATTAAGAAAAGATGAAAAAGTATTTATTAACAGATTTTGACAATGTGACAGATGAAGATATTGATATCAAAGGCGAAGAATACGCTAAGCTGATAGACAGGCTTTTTCAATACGGAAAAATCTTTTCACTGCAAGTCCCGTCTCACCGTATGGATTACATTGATGAAATAAAACGCTTTGCCGTAACGCCGAAACTTAACGCGGATAAAATATGGACGTTTGAGACGGATGACGGTCTGCATAACGTACATACATGCTATTCGGATTATAATCCCAAATTCTTTCTGTGCAATGATACAACAAAAGATTTTTTGATAAATAAAATCGGCTGTATATTTGAATATTTATGGCCAAACGGCAAATACAGTAATGATGTTCCGATGGATCTTGAAGTTTACAGAGATTACAGAGATTATCTGAATGCTGCAAACGATTCAAATTTATATTTTTCGACAACTCACGAAGGCTACGCCGTACTTACCATAAACGACGATGAAGATTTTTCCGATTTGTTATCAGAGCACTGGAAACAAGTCGATATTGATTTTATTCCGTTTTGGGGATAAAAACTAAATAAGGTGTCGGCTCTGCCGACTAAATATGGGGAGTCCCCACCCCTCAAGCTCGGCTTCGCCGAGAACCCCCCATACCCCCCTGTCCCCTCCCGCAATCTTTTTAAGATTGAGGGGCGCGGCGAAAAGCCCCATTTATGGGGGGGGAGGCGGGGGTTTGGGGGTGGATGAAGGGGGGGTGGGAAACCCCCAAGAATAACGATAACCAGAGGTACACATTGAAACTGATAGTAGTAGGCGGCGGCGGCCGAGAGCACGCGATAATAAAGAAATTAAAAGAGAATAAAACGATAGAGAAAATTTACGCCCTGCCCGGCAACGGCGGGATAGCGGAAGACGCGGAATGCGTTGACATAAAGGCGACGGATATCGAGGGCATCGTAAAATTCGCCGTTCACAACGACATAGATTACGCCGTCGTAGCGCCGGACGATCCGCTTGTGCTCGGCTGCGTGGACGCCTTGAATTACGAGGGCATACCCTGCTTCGGTCCGCGCGCGAACGCCGCGATGATAGAGGGAAGCAAGGTCTTTGCCAAAAACCTTATGAAGAAATACGGCATACCGACGGCGGAATACGAGGTGTTCGACAGCGCGGAAGCTGCGCTTGAATACGTCAAGACCGCGCCGCTTCCGACCGTCATAAAGGCTGACGGGCTCGCGCTCGGCAAGGGCGTTATTATCGCGAATACACGCGAAGAGGCGACTGACGCCGTTGTCGCCATTATGGAGGACAAGCGTTTCGGCAAATCGGGCGACAAGATAGTTATCGAGGAGTTTTTGCAGGGGCCGGAGGTCTCCGTTCTGTCGTTCACGGACGGAAAGACAGTCGTTCCGATGATCTCCTCAATGGACCACAAGCGCGCGCACGATAACGACGAGGGTCTGAACACGGGCGGTATGGGAACGGTGGCGCCGAACCCGTATTACACGGAAAAGGTCGCCGCGGAATGTATGGAAAAGATATTTTTGCCGACGGTAAACGCGATGAACGCGGAGGGGCGCACGTTCAGGGGCTGTCTGTACTTCGGGCTTATGATAACTGAGGACGGGCCGAAGGTCATCGAATACAACTGCCGCTTCGGCGACCCGGAAACGCAGGTCGTTCTCCCGCTTCTGAAAACGGATCTTCTGACGGTCATGCAGGCGACGACGAACGGCGTGCTTGATAAAATAAACGTGGAGTTCTCCGATAAACACGCCTGCTGCGTGATCGCCGCGTCGGACGGCTATCCCGAGCATTACGAAAAGGGGTTTGAGATAACCCTGCCGGAGGATAGAACGGGTATTTACGTCGCCGGCGCTAAGCTGCGGGACGGAAAATTATACACCTCCGGCGGCAGGGTTCTGGGCGTCACGCGCACCGCGGACACGCTTGTGGGCGCTGTAGAAAAAGCCTACGACGCGATAAAGGAAATAAAATTCGACAATATGTATTACAGACACGATATAGGAAAAAGGGCTTTGCAGGCAAAGGAAAAGTGATATGGTATACAGAGTTTACGTTGAAAAAAAACCGGGACTCGATAACGAGGCGAAAACGCTTCTGTCGGACGCGACCTCGCTTCTGGGCGTAAAAAACTTAAAGGACGTCAGACTGTTAAACAGATACGACGCGGAAAACATCGATAAGGAATTGTTTGACTACGCGGTGAAGACCGTGTTTTCCGAGCCTCAGCTCGATACCGTTTACGAAGAGCCGGAGCTTGAAGGAGCTTACGTTTTCGCGGTCGAATATCTGCCCGGTCAGTTCGATCAGCGGGCTGATTCAGCGGCGCAGTGCATACAGATAATAAGTCAGGGCGAGCGGCCGGACGTGCGCAGCGCAAAGCTTTACGCACTCTTCGGCGATCTGACGGAAGACGACATAAAGACGATAAAAAAATACGTGATAAACCCCGTTGAGGCGCGCGAAGCGTCGCTTGACAAGCCCGAAACGCTGAAAACGGCATTCGATATTCCGACGACGGTAAAAACACTCGACGGCTTTATAAAGCTGTCGAGAGCCGGGCTTGAAAAATTCGTTTCGTCGTACGGTCTTGCGATGGACGCGGACGATATAGAATTCTGTCAGCAATATTTTATAAAAGAAAACCGCGACCCGACTATAACGGAAATAAGGATGATAGACACGTACTGGTCTGATCACTGCCGTCACACCACGTTTTTAACGCATATCGACAGCGTAAAGTTCGAGGACTCGCTTTTACAGAAAGCATATGAAGATTATATAAACGTAAGAAAAGAATTAGGCAGGACAAAGCCCGTATGCCTGATGGATATAGCGACGATAGGCGCGAGGTATCTTAAAGCGAAGGGAAAGCTGCCGAAGCTTGACGAATCGGACGAGATAAACGCCTGTACGGTAAAGATAAACGTCAGCGTTGACGGAAAAGACGAGCCGTGGCTGCTCCTCTTCAAGAACGAGACGCACAACCACCCGACGGAAATAGAACCGTTCGGCGGCGCGGCGACGTGCATAGGCGGCGCGATACGCGACCCGCTTTCGGGAAGAGCGTACGTTTACGCGGCGATGCGCGTCACGGGAGCGGCGGACCCGACCGTCCCGGTATCGGAGACTCTTGAGGGCAAGCTCCCGCAGAGAAAAATAGTTACGACCGCGGCGGCGGGTTATTCGTCGTACGGCAATCAGATAGGACTTGCGACGGGCATAGTAGACGAGATATATCATCCGGGCTACGCCGCAAAACGCATGGAGATAGGAGCGGTGATAGCCGCGGCTCCCGCGGAAAACGTGAGGCGCGAAACGCCCGCGCCCGGCGACATCGTCATACTTCTCGGCGGCGCGACCGGACGCGACGGCATAGGCGGCGCGACGGGATCGTCAAAATCGCACACCGCGCACTCCGTTGAGGAATGCGGAGCCGAGGTACAGAAGGGCAACGCGCCTGAGGAAAGAAAGCTCCAGCGTCTTTTCAGAAACAAAGAGGCCTGCCGCATGATAAAGCGGTGCAACGATTTCGGAGCGGGCGGCGTTTCCGTCGCGATCGGCGAGCTGGCGGACGGTCTTGACATAGATCTTAACGCAGTTCCGAAGAAGTACGAGGGACTTGACGGTACCGAGCTTGCGATAAGCGAATCTCAGGAGAGGATGGCGGTCGTAGTAGCGGAAAAGGACGTCGGAGCGTTTCTGAAGCTCGCACGAAAAGAAAACCTCCGCGCCACGAAAACTGCGACGGTAACGGAAGCTCCGCGCCTCGTCATGCGGTGGAACGGCAAAAAGATAGTTGATATAAGCCGTGAATTCTTAAATTCAAACGGCGCGGAAAAGCATATAGACGTGACGCCGGAAAAGCCCGTTTTGTTCAGCACGGACGTGCGCGGCGGATTTGCGGAAAATTACATAAAAACGGTATCGGATCTCAATATCTGTTCAAAACGCGGTCTTTCCGAGAGATTTGACTCCACGATAGGCGCCGGCACGGTCCTTATGCCGTTCGGCGGCAAAAATCAGCTCACGCCGATACAGGCGATGGTGCAGAAGATCTCGGTCGAGAAAAAGCACACGAACGACTGCTCCGTGATGAGCTGGGCGTACGACCCGTTCATATCGGAAAAGAGCCCGTATCACGGCGCGTACGCCGCGGTGACCGAATCCGTCGGCAAGCTGATATCGACAGGCGCCGATATAAACGACACGTATTTATCGTTTCAGGAGTATTTCGAGAAGCCGAAAACGGACGGAAAACGCTGGGGCAAACCGCTTGCGGCTCTGCTCGGCGCGTTTGAGGCGCAGAAGGATCTCGGTATAGCGGCGATAGGCGGCAAGGACTCAATGAGCGGAAGCTTTGAGGATCTTGACGTACCGCCCACGCTCGTTTCGTTTGCCGTGACGACGGACAAAACGGAAAACATCGTAAGCCCCGAATTCAAGGCGGCGGGACACAAGGTCGTTCTTCTCTCTCCCGAATACACAAAGGACGGTCTTCCCGAAAAAGAAAGTCTGCTTTCCCTGTACGGCAAGGTCACGAAGCTTCTGAGGGACGGCAAAGCCGTGTCGTGTTACGTGACCGGTATCGGCGGCGTCGGGGAAGCCGTATTCAAAATGGCGATAGGGAACGGCATCGGCTTTGAATACCGGGACAACTTAACGGTCGCCGATATTTTCAGGCGCCGCATCGCTTCGTTCGTACTTGAAACGACGGAGGATACGGACGGACTTGTCTTAGGCGAAACGAAAGCGGAGCCCGTTATAACGTATAAGGGCGAGACGCTTACGCTTAAAGAACTGCTTACACCGTACGAGGAGAAGCTGGAGGGAGTATACTCCTGCAATATCAAAAACAAAGACACGCCTCTTAAGAGCTTTGAATACGAGGTGAAGGAGCATAAGTCCGCGGCGGTAAAGCGCGAAAAGCCCGTCGTTCTGATCCCCGCTTTCCCGGGTACGAACTGTGAGTACGACAGCGCGAAGGCGATGGCTGACGCGGGAGCCTCACCGCGTATCGCGGTCATAAACAATATGGACGCGGACGGGATAAGAAGAAGCACGGACGAATTTGCGAGCCTGCTCAGGGAAGCGCAGATGATATTCATTCCCGGCGGTTTTTCCGGCGGCGACGAGCCCGACGGCTCCGGCAAGTTCATAACCGCATTTTTCAGAAACGCAAATATAAAGGACGGCGTTATGGATCTGCTTGACGGACGCGGCGGTCTTATCTGCGGTATCTGCAACGGCTTCCAGGCTTTGATAAAGCTCGGTCTTGTTCCGTTCGGAAAGATCACGGACACGGACGAACACTTCCCGACGCTGACGTACAACACGATAGCGCGCCATCAGTCGAAGATCGTGCGCGTACGCGTAGCGTCAAACAAGTCTCCGTGGCTTTCATACACGAACGTCGGCGAGGTATACAGCGTGCCGATATCCCACGGCGAGGGCAGGTTCATAGCGGAAGACGGTCTTATAAACAAGCTTGCGGAAAACGGACAGATTGCGACGCAGTACGTCGACTTTGAAGGAAAACCGACAAACGATATACGCTTCAATCCCAACGGTTCCGTATATGCGATAGAGGGTATCACCTCACCCGACGGCAGAGTTTTCGGCAAGATGGGACACAGCGAGAGAAAAGGCGAAGGATTATACAAAAACGTACCCGACAGCTACGATATGCGTATGTTCGAGGCGGCGGTGAAATATTTTAAATAAAGCAGGTGGATTATGAATTTCTTTGATGAACTGAAACAGTATGACGCGGAGGTATTTTCCGCGTGCGACGCGGAGCTTTTAAGGCAGAGACAGAATATAGAGCTTATAGCGAGCGAAAACATAGTTTCAAAAGCCGTGCTTCTTGCGGCGGGCGGCGTGCTTACCAACAAATACGCCGAGGGTTATCCCGGAAAACGCTATTACGGCGGCTGCGGCTGCGTTGACGTTGTGGAGGACATAGCGAGAGAGCGCGCGAAAAAGCTTTTCGGCGCGGAGCACGCAAACGTCCAGCCGCATTGCGGCGCTTCCGCAAACCTCGCCGTGTTCTTTGCGCTTCTGAATCCCGGCGATACCGTAATGGGTATGAATCTGCAGGAGGGCGGTCACCTCTCGCACGGCTCTCCCGTCAACATTTCGGGCAAGTATTTCAACGTTGTCCCCTACGGCGTTTCAAAAGAAACGGAAATGATAGATTACGACGAAATGGAGCGCATAGCCAAAGAATGCCGCCCGAAGCTTATCGTCGTCGGCGCGTCGGCTTACTCGAGGATAATCGACTTCAGGCGCTGCCGCGAGATAGCGGACGAAGTCGGCGCGTATCTTATGGTCGATATGGCGCACATAGCGGGTCTTGTCGCAGCGGGCGTGCATCCGTCTCCCGTGCCTTACGCGCACGTAGTGACGACGACCACGCACAAAACTCTGCGCGGTCCGCGCGGCGGTATGATACTCTGCAAAGAGGAATTTGCAAAACAGATAGACAAAGCCATATTCCCGGGCACTCAGGGCGGTCCTTTGATGCACATCATTGCCGCCAAAGCCGTTGCGCTCGGCGAAGCCATGACCGATGAGTTCAGGGAGTACGGCAAACAGATAGTGAAGAACGCCGCCGTCCTCTGCGAGGGACTTAAGGCGCGCGGACTTGACATAGTATCCGGCGGAACGGACAACCACCTTATGCTCATAAAACTTTTAAACAAAAATATATCCGGCAAGGAGCTTGAGCACCGTCTTGACGAGGTGCATATTACCGCGAACAAAAACACGATACCGAACGACCCCGCAAGCCCGTTCGTCACAAGCGGTCTGCGCGTGGGAACGCCCGCCGTCACGACGAGAGGCTTCAAAGAGCCGGAAATGAAGCTGATTGCGGACTTCATAGCCGACATAACGGAAGATTTTGATAACAATAAGGACAGAGTTTCAAAGCAGGTGCTTGATCTCTGCTCAGAATTCCCGATATATAATTAAAGGAGAGTGTAGTAATGGCATACTTAACAGACCTTGAGATCGCGCAGAAGTGCGAAATGCAGCCTATTTACAAAATAGCCGAAAAAGCCGGGATCGACGAAAAATACGTTGAGCCGTACGGAAAGTACAAGGCGAAAATAGACACGTCCTTTGCGTCGTCATATACGAAAAACGGCAAACTCATACTTGTCACGGCGATAACGCCGACGCCCGCGGGCGAGGGAAAAACGACGACGACGATAGGTCTGTCGGACGGACTTGCAAGGATAGGCAAAAAAGTGAACGTCGCCCTGCGCGAGCCGTCTCTCGGTCCCGTATTCGGCGTCAAGGGCGGAGCCGCCGGCGGCGGTTACGCTCAGGTAGTGCCCATGGAGGACATAAACCTGCACTTTACGGGCGACTTCCACGCCATAGGCGCGGCGAACAACCTGCTTGCCGCTATGCTTGACAACCACATACAGCAGGGCAACAGTCTGGGGATCGACGTCCGCAAAATAACGTGGAAGCGCTGCGTCGACATGAACGACAGGCAGCTCCGTTTCATCGTGGACGGTCTCGGCGGCAAAGCGAACGGCGTCCCGCGTGAGGACGGATATTCGATAACCGTCGCGTCGGAAATCATGGCGGTGTTCTGCCTGGCGGACTCTATAGCCGATCTGAAAGCGAGACTTTCGCGCATAATCGTCGGTTACACCTACGACGACAAGCCCGTTACGGCGGCGGATCTCAAAGCCGTGGGCGCGATGACGGCGCTTCTGAAGGACGCGCTGAAGCCGAATCTCGTGCAGACGCTCGAGGGCACGCCCGCTTTCGTACACGGCGGTCCGTTTGCGAACATAGCCCACGGCTGCAACTCCGTGCAGGCGACGAAGCTGGCGCTCAGATTAGCCGATTACACGGTCACGGAGGCGGGCTTCGGCGCGGACCTCGGCGCGGAAAAATTCCTTGACATAAAGTGCAGAGCCGCGGGACTTACGCCCTCCGCGGTCGTCATAGTGGCGACCGTGAGAGCTCTCAAGATGCACGGAGGTCTTTCAAAGGCGGAACTTGCAAACGAGGATCTCGGCGCGCTTGAAAAGGGCATACCGAACCTTCTCCGCCACGTTTCAAACATCAAAAACGTCTACGGTCTGCCGTGCGTCGTGGCGGTCAACCGCTTCCCGACGGATACGGATAAGGAAATAGAATTCATAATAAGCAAGTGCAGAGAGCTCGGCGTCAACGTCAGGCTTTCCACCGTCTGGGCGGAAGGCGGCGCGGGCGGCGTTGAACTCGCAAAAGAGGTCGTAAGGCTCTGCGAGGAGGAAAAGCCCGATTTCCGCTTCTCCTACAGCCTCGATATGAGCATAAAGGAAAAAATAGAAGCGATAACGAAAAAGGTTTACGGCGGCTCCGGCATAACGGTCATGCCTGCGGCGCAGAAGCAGATCGAACAGCTTGAAGCGCTCGGCTTCGGCGGTCTGCCGGTATGTATCGCAAAAACGCAGTACAGCTTTACGGACGATCCGAAAAAGCTCGGCGCGCCGGATGACTTCACCGTCACCGTGAAGAACGTGACCGTTTCCGCGGGCGCGGGTTTCATAGTGGTGCTTACCGGCGATATACTGACTATGCCCGGACTTCCCAAATCTCCCGCCGCGGAACGCATAGACGTTGACGACGACGGAACGATACACGGTCTGTTCTGATAAGGACAAGCGCTTAAGCCGAAAACACAAAAACATAATAAAGGACCCGGCTGAAAAAGGAATTCTCTTCCTTGTTTCAGCCGGGTTTTCGGTTTTAAAATATAATCCGTCAGTCTGCTTTTTTTACCGTATATTTCTGCACGAAAGCATTGAGCGGTATCGGCGGAGAATAGAGGTAACCCTGCAGGTAATCGCAGCCGAGCGCCTTCATTTCCCTCGCCATTTCCTCCGTCTCTATACCCTCGGCGGTTATGGTGTAGCCGAGCTGCTTGAGCACCTTAATAAGATTCGGTATAAGCTGGTCCTTCGTTCTGCAGCAGCTTCTCACGACCTCCATATCGAGCTTGACGTTCGAGAAAGGATAATATTTCAGTCTCGTGAGGTTAGAGTATCCGCTGCCGTAGTCGTCAAGGCAGAACTTGAAGCCCGCGTTGCGGAGGTTAAGCACCTGTTTTATTATGACGTCGGAGTCGCCTATCGACTGCTCCGTTATTTCAAGGTGTATGCGGTCGGACTCCGCTTTGAACTTTTTGAGTATCCCTATGAATTTCTCGCTCAGATCGGCGCGCATGCACTGTACCGGCGAGAGGTTCACGTTGACGAATTTTATACCGGTTTTACTGAAATCGTTTGAGTTGACAAAGCGGCATACCTTTGAGAAGACCTGTTCTCCCAAAAGGTTTATGTATCCGCTCTTTTCAGCCAGAGGTATGAAGTCGTTCGGCGGGATTATCCCTCCGTCTTCTCCGCGTATCCTCGCAAGCGACTCGGCTCCGGTTATATCTCCCGTCTCCGCATCTATGATAGGCTGCAGGTATATCTCCACCTTGTCGCCGTCGACCGCCTGTTCAAGCGCCTTTTTGACTCTCACAAGGTCGTCTATATCCTTTGTCGTATCAAGGTCGAACAATTCGTTTCCGACCGTCGCGGAATTGCTTGAGCGCTCAAGCGCTATCAGCATATTGTCAATAATGGCGTCCGCGGAGCGTATCTTCGACTCCGCGCCTATCTTGACGAACGAAACGTTGAGATAAAGATCCGTATCGCGCGTCTTCCACGGCTGTTTGAACCGCTCGTCCAGCTCCTCGTGTATGCGGTAGACGTTGAGCGCCTCTTTGTCAAACACCACGAAGTTGCCGTTTCTCAGATAGAATATAAGGTGTTTGGGATACTGTTTTCTCAGGTATTCGCTTATAAGCGTTACGCCGCGGTCTATCTGCTCGCTTCCGTATATGCCGCGCTCCTCCGTATATCCGCGGAGGACGAAGCCTATCGCCCTGTACGTTTCATTGTCGCCTATACTTTCGTCAAGGACTGCGCGAAGCGCCTTTTTATTGAAGGCAAGGCCTCTGTCCGAGATATACATGTCCGGGTTTTCAAACGACAGGTAGCATACGATTATAGAAAGGAAGCTGAAAAGATTTATCATCAGGCTGTGCGGCAGGAATATCCGCATCAGCGCGCTCAAAAGCTCTATCGCGTTGAAGCCAATCGCACCTAACAGCTCCGTTTCCGATATCCTCGACCTGTATTTTACGATCAGAACGACGGACAAAGCGACGTACACGATGGAACAGAGCGGTATCAGAAAGATCAGCGGTCCGTCCTGAAATCCGACCTTTTCCACAACGGAGTAGATCAGACCCAGCTTCATCGTGCCGAACATAAAGACGGAAACGGCGATGAACGGAAGCCTCGCAAGCCACTTGATCCGGTGCTTATGAAGGAACAGCTTCACGATCATACAGGAAAACACGAAGAACAGGAAAGACCTCATCATATATACGAGGTAAAACGCCCCGTAAAGTATGTATACAAGCTCGTATGAGCCCGTCCTGCGGAAATTCCCGTTGACCGCCAAAGCCACGCTCTCAAGGACCATATTCAGAAATTCCGCGGTCAGAAGCGCGAGAAAAACGTTGTTGATCTTTATGGGGAGACGCGGTTTTGCTATATAGTATATGAAAAATATGGAAATGGCCGCTATACCGGGAAGTATAATCATCAATTCATCCATATATCTGCCTCATTTCACACAAGCAAAAATCAAGCGGTGCCTTATACGACTGATATTTTATCATATTTCCATATAGAATACAATACTTTTGGGTACTGTTAACATATTGTTTACATTATTTTGCGGTGTAAAACGCGACGACGGCTTTATGCATATTATACACGTCGTATTTGGAGACCACCTCGTACGGCGCGTGCATCGAGATCACCGGAACGCCGACGTCCACGGTGTCTATGTTCTTTTCGGAGATGAATTTCGCGACTGTTCCGCCGCCGCCCTGATCGACCTTGCCGAGCTCAGCCGTCTGCCATACGACGCCCGCGTCGTCGAATATCTTCCTTATTCTGCCTACGTATTCGCCGGAGGCGTCGTTCGTGCTTGATTTTCCGCCGCCGCCCGTGTATTTGGAAAGCGCTATGCCGCAGTTTATGAGCGCGGAGTTGTTTATCTCAAACGCGCCTGCGAAATTCGGGTCGTACGCCGCCGATACGTCGGCTGACAGACACGCGGAGTTTGCGCGTACCACGCGCTCGTTCTTCTTAAGCGCGGCGCAGATATCGGCTATGATATCGCAGAACGCGCTCGTCTTCATACCCGTGTTTCCGTCGGAACCCGTCTCCTCTTTGTCGGCGAGTATGCTCATGACCGTCTTTTCCGGGTTTTCAAGGCTCATTATCGCCGTTATCTCGGGGTACGCGCAGACCTTGTCGTCGTGACCGTACGCCGCGATAAGCGATCTGTCAAGGCCCACGTCGCGCGCTTTCATCGCGGGAACGGCGCAAAGCTCCGCGGACTGGAAATCGACCTCGGTCATGCCGTATTTTTCGTTGAACAGACGGAGCAGGTTGAGCTTTATCGCCTCGCCCGTCTCGTTATCGAAGGGCTTGCTTCCGGAGAGCAGATTGAGCTGTTCGCCTTCTATCGCCGCGCCCAGCTGCTTTGCGTACTGATCGCGCGCAAGATGCGGGAGTATGTCGTTGATGTAGAACAGCGGGTCAGTCTCGTCCTCGCCTATCATCACGTCGACCGTCCTGCCGTCCGCAAGCGTAACGACGCCGTGGAGCGCAAGCGGTATCGCCGTCCACTGATATTTTTTGATGCCGCCGTAGTAATGCGTTTTCAGAAACGCCATTCCGCCCGCCTCGTAAACGGGGTTGGCTTTGAGATCGAGACGCGGAGAGTCTATGTGCGCCGCCGTTACGGCGATGCCGTTTTCGATATCCTCGCTGCCTATTATGAAGAAATAAACGCTTTTTCCTCTGTTGTTATAGTAGTATTTTTCTCCGGCTTTTACTTTTTTGCCGAATTTGTATTCGACAAATCCGTTTTTCTTTGCAAGCTCTATCGAATATTTCGTCGCGTCGCGCTCGGTCTTGCCGTTGTCGAGGAATTTTTTATATCCCTCGCAGTATTCAAAAACCGCCTTTTCCTCGTCCGGACACTTTTCAAAAGCCGACTTTTTCTTATAGACCAGCTTTTCCTTAAGCTGCTCGCCCGCCGATTTTTCTTTTGTTTCCTTTTTCTTTGGCATAACTTTATTCCTCTTTCATATTTGATTTTTTGTTTTTCTTGTAAGCGTTATTTCATCCGCCTCGCAGAAGCGGTCAAAATTGTCTTCGGTTATTTTGTATTCACAGCCGCAGGAGCAGCAGCGGACGGCGAAGCTCTCGTATCTGACTACAAGCTCTATATCGCCGTTGCAGTTGTTCTCGGGCTCGCCGCCGAGCAGGAGCATATTGTTCCTGTCGCCGGAAGACAGGGAGTTACCCTGCTTCACCTGACAGTCGCAATAGATTTTTCCGTCCTGCAAAAGCTCCTTCACGACGGTCGAGATCATCGGCAGAAGCGACAGATCCGGCGCAAGCGGCCCGTTATATCCGTCCTCCTCCCCGCCATCGAAATAGTCGAGCGCGTCGTTTTCCTCAAGTATTTCGTAGAGCTCCTTTTCCGCACGGTCGAGCTGCTGTTCGACGTTTTCCTTTGTGCCTATAAAGCATATATCCATTCCGGAATAAGGGCAGGCGAGCATCGTGAGCGGTCTGTTGAGCACCGTTTCCTTTGAAAGGATGAATTCGTGCTCGTCCGCGCAGACAAAGCACGGAACGGATAAACGAAGCTTGCCGTCCGACGTGTACGTCATTTTCAGCTCGCTGTCGAATTTGGGGCATTTGAGCTTTATCATATCGCCGGACAGCGCAAAAACGCCGACCATGCTCTTGACCGCGCCGCCGCAGACGGGACAGCGGTACGCCACCGTTGTATTTTTGGGATGTATGACCATTACAGGCTCCTCTCGTAATAAAACAGATACTGCTGGGCGATGCCCGCGTATTCCCCGAGAGAGGACACGTCAAGGTAACCGCCGAAATATTTGTCAATAGTCTTTTTTATCCATACGTCTACGGGAAACGCGCTTTTTTTGTCAAGCGCGAACAAAAGCGTGCAGGACGCGACCTTCGGTCCCACGCCTTTTATCGTGCAAAGCTCCTCCATTCCCTGCTCGTATGTATATTCGTCTCTTATCTTATAAAGATCCATACCGCCCGCGCAGTGCTCCGCCGCGGATATCAGATATCCCGCGCGGAAGCCCGTTTTGAGCGCCTTGAGTCCGTCCTCGCCCGCCGCAAGAAGCGCCTCGGGCGTGGGGAACGCGTAGTATTCCTTTCCGTCGTATTCAAATTTTTCGCCGTAGGATCTGCATACGGCGGAGATGAGCGATTTTATTCTCGGTATGTTGTTGTTCTGTGAGATTATAAAGCTGCAGAGCGTTTCCCAGGGCTCCTGTTTGAGTATCCTTATGCCGTCGCCCGCCGCTATCGCTTTTTCCATTACGCCGGGCTCGAAATGCTTCATTATATCGGCGTTCACGTCGTCGTAATCGAGATCGAGCCCGAGATACTCGCGCCAGATCCCGTCAAATTCCTCTTTGCTTCGGTTCAGATACACGTTTTCCTTGTCCTGCGATATGCGCAGAACTCTGCCGTACGCGACGCCTTCCCATACGTTGTCCGCGCCTTTTTCAAAGCGGAAGGACTGCCCGCAGTCAAAAATCTTGTCAAGATCGAAGTGGGGCGGTCTTTTTATGCAAAGAATATTGTTCATAACACTTGATTTTTCCTTATTTTTTTGGTATTATGGAGAAAAGGAGATAAGGATGATGAGAGAACAGATATACACCATTCCCGTAAATACGGCTTTTGAAAAGTCGCAGGCCGACAAAGCGTGCGGCTGTCCGTTCTGCACAATGCAGGAGACGCTGCAGAAAAACGAGCTCGATCTGATAACCGGCGCGTCGATGATGGAGCCCGATATAAGGATAAAAACTAACGAGCTGGGCTTCTGCAAGAAGCATTACGATATGATGCTTCTGATGAAAAACCGCCTCGGCATCGCGCTCATGCTCGAAAGCCATCTTGACGAAGTGCGCAAAAAGGTCGCCGCAAAGGGTCTTCTGCCCATGATAAAGGGCAAGGGAAACGCCGCGTGCGAGGACCTGAAAAAGCTTGAGCAGTCGTGCTACGTCTGCGGAAAGATCGATTTCCACATAGACAAAATGTTTGAGTGCGCCGTATATTTATGGAGCACGGAGGAGGATTTCAGAAGAAAGACAGCGGACCAGCCGTTTTTCTGCCTGCCTCATTACCGCCGCTTTATAGAATACGCGAAGCGCGATATGCAGAAAAAGGATTACGAGGATTTTTACAAAGCCGTGTCAAAAATCGAAAACGAATATATGGATACGCTTTGCGAGGACGTATCGTGGTTCTGCAAAAAGTTCGATTACCGCTATACTGACGAGCCGTGGTATAATTCAAAGGACGCGATAGAGCGCGCGACGGCGTTTCTTAACGGAAGAGTCTGACCGCTTTTTGCCCGTGTAAAGATCATTTATTCGTTATCGGAAACCACTTTGCGAGATATTCCGCAACCTCGGTTTCCTTTTCTTTATACTCGTCAAACGAAAGCGAGCCCGAGACAAGCTCGTCGAACGCTCCGGCGGTGTTTGCGTAAAGCGTGGGATAACCCGACCGCGCCGCCGTGACGAAATCGTAATTCGGATTGTTTATTATGATATTCAGGCTGTTGACGGAGCCGTTGTCGCGCAGGACGTTAAGCATACTGTAATAGATATAATCGTATTTTATATACGACTTTGACGCGGCACATAACGCCTCTATCAGATCGCCGGAGGATTTTTCATCCGCCGCGCCTACGGGTATGCAGAACACCACGGCGTCGGGCGACGTATACGTCATATACTCCGCTTCCCTGCCGTATTTCGGGAACGGGAGCATACCCCAGACGAGCTCCGAGGAAGCCATATTTGCGGCGGAGGAGACGGTGTCTATATAAAACAGCGCGTCACCGGATAAGAATTTGTCCTGAGCGCCGGTCATCGCCGCGTCGTCAAGCGCCGCCAGAAGCCCGACGGTCTCCTTGTAAGCGTCGGAAAACGTGTTTGCGGCGGGCGTTTTGTCCGTTCCGTTCGACGTGAAATCCATACCGGAGCCCGTAAACAGCATCCTCTTATAGTTGTTTTTCGCGGGAAGAGCTGCGGAGAGCTTTCCCGCCGCTTTTGCCGCCGCGGCGCATTCCGCGTATTTTTCAAGCGTCCATTCGCCGCTCGAAACGAGAGAATACATATCGTAACCGAGAGATTTTGCAAGCTCGCGGTTGAAATACACAGAGTAAAGCTTTTCCGGCTCGAAGCAGCCCTCGCCGGACAGAGCGTAAAGCGAATGACCCGCGGAAAAAGCCTCCGTCGCGTCCTTGCAGAAATAGTCCGCTTTAAGATCCATTCCCGCAACGGTGCGCAGGCTTTTTATAAGGCCTTCGCTTGCAAGCGCGCCGACAAGACGCTGAGGCACGGCGAGAACGTCCGCAAAATATTCTCCCTTGCTCACCGCGTCGGTCAGGTTCTGAACGAGCTCCTCGTCCGTGTATGTGACGACGTGAAGGCTTGCGTCAAGCTTTTCCTCAGTGTTCTTCACTCTCTCTATCCTATCTGAGCTCAGGAGCGTGGCGCTGCCGTCTCCGCCGTAAAACGTGTCGTCAACCGCGGCTATCAGTATCCTCAGACCGAGGTGCTTTATCGTGTCAAGCCCGTCAAGCGCGCTTTTCGCCTCCGCTTTCATTTCATCGGACGTTTTTTTGTCTATATCTATCTCCTTCACGCCGCCTGTTTCCTCCGCGGTCTCCGTGTCGGCGGGAGCCGACGTTTCCGTCTTTTTACCGTCTACGTTGTTTATGACGATAATGCCGCAGGATGAAAAGCAGAGAAGGCCGGCAAGGCATAAGGATATGATCCCCGCGGTTCTCATGCCTGCTCTATAAGATCCACTGCGCCGGAGATGACGCTGCTGTCGCAGTCCTCTATTTTTCCCATATCGCAAAGCTCCGCGGATCCGGGGTCGAGCGGAAGTCTTGCAAGCACGGGAAGGCCGAATTCGACCGCCGCCGCGTCCGTCCCGCCTTTGCCGAAGATATAATGCTTTTTGCCGCAGTCGGGGCATTCAAAGTAACTGAAGTTCTCCACCATACCGACTATCGGTATATTCATCATCTTAGCCATATTCACCGCTTTTGAGACGATCAGCGAAACAAGATCCTGCGGGCTCGTCACTATGATTATGCCGTCAAGCTTGATCGACTGGAACACTGTAAGCGGAACGTCGCCCGTTCCGGGAGGCATATCCACGTACATATAATCCACGTCGCCCCAGACGACGTCCGTCCAGAACTGTTTTACCGTGCCCGAGATAACGGGTCCGCGCCATACGACCGGCGATTTTTCGTTTTCCAGCAAAAGGTTTACGGAAACTATCTCTATTCCCGTTTTCGTCGTGAACGGGACTATGCCGAATTCGCTTGCGTCGCAGAGTCCGTGAAGCCCGAAAGCCTTCGGTATCGAAGGTCCGGTCACGTCCGCGTCAAGTATCGCGGTCCTGTGTCCGCGCTTAGCCGTCTCGACAGCCAGAAGAGAAGTAACGAACGATTTGCCGACGCCGCCCTTGCCGGACACGACGCCGAAAACCTTTTTGATATGCGAGTATTTGTTGCACGGCTCCTTCTGCGGAGCGCGCGACGAGCAGTTTTCACTGCACGTTGAACAGTCGTGAGTACAATTTTCAGCCATGTTTATTTGTCCTTTTGGTTTTTTTCTTCATTATACCCGCAAAAGGATTCAATATCAACAAAAATTAGTGGATATTTTATTAAAAATAATAATTTAATGAAATTGCGCCGCGGTTTTACGCGCCGGGGACAAAAATCATCATATTTTTCATGAAATACGTCCGGGGGGCTTGATTCCTTAACACTTATATGCTACAATAAACAAAAACACTGCGGTAAAATTGAACGGAAATGGATATTATAAGGATAAACGAAAACGATATAATAGAAATGAAGAAAAAGCATCCCTGCGGCTCGTTTCTCTTCCGCGTTGTGCGGACGGGCTCCGACGTGCGCATAATCTGCGAGGGGTGCGGACGCGACGTTACCCTGCCGCGTGAAAAGCTTGAAAAAAGTATAAAGAGGATAATTGCAAAATGACGGGAAAGCTTGACGCGATAGCGGAAAAATTCAATAAGATAGAGGCGGCTCTGCTCGATCCCGCCGTCATTTCCGATACGGCGAAGTACAGAGAGCTTATGAAGGAGCGCAAAAGCCTGCTCCCCGTCTGTGAAAAATACGCGGAATACAGATCATACGCCAAAGCGAAAGCCGAGGCGGAGGAGATACTTTCGTCAGACGACGCGGAGCTTGCCGCGCTTGCGCGTGAAGAGATAGCCGAGGCGGACGAGAAGATGAAAAGCTGTCTTGACGAACTGAAAATACTGCTTTTGCCGCGCGACCCGAACGACGACAAAAACGTCGTGATAGAGATACGCGGCGGCGCGGGCGGCGACGAGGCGGCGCTTTTCTCCTATGTGTTATACCGTATGTACTGTATGTACGCGGAGAGCATGAGGTGGAAAACCGAGCTCATGTACTGTAATGAAACGGAATTAGGCGGTTTCAAAGAAGTCTCCTTCACCGTCATCGGCGACGGCGCGTACTCGCGCCTGAAATTCGAGTCGGGCGTTCACCGCGTCCAGCGCGTACCGGAAACGGAGGCGCAGGGACGCATACACACTTCAACCGTTACCGTGGCGGTACTTCCCGAGGTCGACGACGTTGAGGTGGAGATAAATCCCGCGGATATAAAATTCGAGACGTGCAAATCGAGCGGCGCGGGCGGTCAGCACATAAACAAGACGGAATCCGCCATACGTCTGTATCACAAGCCGTCGGGCATCGTCATAGAATGCCAGGACGAGCGCAGTCAGTTCAAAAACAAGGACAAGGCGCTCAAGCTTCTCAAAGCGAAGCTGTACGATATGAAGCAGCGCGAACAGCACGACAAGATAGCGAGCGAGCGCAAAAGCCAGGTCGGCACGGGCGACCGTTCCGAGCGTATACGCACGTACAACTATCCGCAGAGCCGCGTTACGGACCACCGCATAAACATGACGCTTTATTCGCTTGAAGCGTTTCTGAACGGCGACATGAACGAAATGATAGACGCGCTTATAACCGCCGACACCGCGGCAAAGCTGTCATCGGAGGCAAACGATTGAAAACGCTGTATCTGAAACCGACGAAAAAGGATCTGCAGAAAGCCGCGCGGATAATCAGGTCGGGCGGTCTTTGCGCGTTTCCGACGGAAACCGTTTACGGCCTCGGCGGCGACGCGACGGACGCGCGCTCCGCGGAAAAGATATACCGGGCTAAGGGACGCCCGTCCGACAATCCGCTTATTATACATATTTCAAAAGCGGAGGACGCGGAAAAATACGCGGTGACAAGCGAGCTTTACTATAAGCTCACGGACGCGTTCTGCCCAGGTCCGCTCACGATAATACTTCCGAAAAAGGATATAATACCGTACGAGGTGACGGGCGGGCTCGACACCGTTGCAGTGCGCATACCGTCGCACCCCGTCGCCCGCGCGTTCATAGAAGCGTGCGGCGTCGCGATAGCCGCGCCGTCGGCAAACGTTTCGGGTTCGCCGTCGCCGACGGAGGCTGAGCACGTCAAAGCCGATCTTGACGGCAGGATAGACGCTGTGATAGACGGCGGCAGATGCGACATAGGACTTGAATCCACGATAATCAAGCTGAAGGACGGCTGCGCCGTCATACTGCGCCCGGGCGCGGTGACGGAGGAGATGCTCGACGCGGTCGTTCCCGTCGGACGCGACGGCTCGCTTTTCGACAAGCCGGGAGACGACGTACGACCGGAGGCGCCCGGTATGAAATACCGCCATTACGCCCCGTCCGTTCCCGTCACGATGCTGAAGGGTCCGCACGGCGACGTCATATCTTTCATGAAAGAAAAGCTCGAAGAGGACGCGCGCACGGGCGTCATCTGTCTTGAAAGCGATACGGCGAAAATAAGCGGCAAAAACGTGTTTTACCTGCCGGACGACGCGGAAGGGCAGGCAAACGCTCTGTTTTCCCTGCTCCGCTCGTTTGACAAGACCGACGCTCCGCACGCCTACACCGTCACGCCGCCGCGCACGGGGATAGGCTTTGCGGTCTATAACAGACTTACAAAAGCGTCCGGCTTCGATACGAAAAGAGTCGGCGTAACGATACCCGTGATAGGTATTACGGGACAGAGCGGCGCGGGCAAAAGCACGGTGGCGAAGCTATTTGAAAAAAGCGGCGCGTACGTCGCGGACTGCGATAAAATATACCACGAATTGCTTTACAGGAATTCGCCCGTCGTTTCTGCGATAAAGGAGCGCTTTCCGTTTGCGGTAAAGGACGGTATGCTTGACAGGCCGTCGCTCGCCGCCGCCGTGTTTTCCGACAAAGAGAAGCTCTCGCTTCTCAACCGCATAACGCACGGCGCGATACTTTCCGAGGTGAGAAACAGGCTGAGGCAGGCGGAGCGCGACGGATATACGCTTGCCGCGGTAGACGCGTCGCAGCTTTTTGAATCCGGATACGACGCGGAATGCACCGCGGTCGTCGGCGTCTGCGCGGATGAGGAAACAAGGATAAAGCGCATTACGGAAAGAGACGGGATAAGCCGTGAAAAAGCGCTCTCCCGCATATCGGGTCAGCATAACGAGGACTTTTTCCGCGTATATTGTGACTGTATAATAGAAAACCGCGGAGACGAAAAAGAGCTTATCGAAAAAACTAACGGGATCATATCAAAATACACGGTGAAAAAATGAAACAGGCGATAAAAAGAAGCGTCACGGCGATAATCCTCGTTGCGCTTGCGATAGCGTCGGGCTACGGGATACAGCAGATATATTACGCGATACAGGCGAAAAACTACCCTCTCGCATACACGGAATACATTGAAAAATACGCAAAGCAGTACGACGTGCCGGAGGCGGCGGTCTACGCCGTTATAAAGGTTGAGAGCAATTTCGTATATAACGCGGAGTCCTACAAAAAGGCGCGCGGGCTTATGCAGCTGATGCCCGGAACGTTTGAATGGCTTTGCCAAAAGGAGGGGCTCGATCCGTCGGAGCACAGCATAGACGATCCGGAAACGAACATACGGATAGGGACCTGCTATCTTTCGTTTTTGTATAAGGAATTCGAGATATGGGACACGGTGTTCGCCGCTTATAACGCCGGTCACGGCGTGGTGCGTCAATGGCTTGCCGACAGCAGGTACGGCAAGGACGGTCATCTTATAAACATACCGTATTCCGAGACCTCCGGGTACGTGAAAAAGGTGTCCTCGGTCATGGAGGCGTATCAGAAAATACTTAAGGAGAAAAGCGAAGGAAACGGGTCGTGACCCGGCCGGAACGAATAAATCACGGAACGGGGCTGTCGCAAAACATAAAATTTTGCGGCAGCTCTGATTTTTTTGCATGATAACAACCCGGGAAATAAAAACACCGATAAAGTCAAGCTCATTTGGCATTATCGGAGAACAGTTAAAAGAAATCGAATGGAAATCGGCTTTTTGTTTTTGTATTTTGATAAGAATTAAGACTTGTGTCAGCTTTGTATCAAAAAACAGGCAACCCCCTTTTTCAAGGTTTTTGCCTGTTTTCTTCATTTTTTTTGCTGTCTCTTAATGCGACAGCCCCGTTTGCGTAGGGTAACAAGAGTTATCCGAACCCGCTCAAACGGCGCTATTTCGGCTCTTTTCGGTTTGTCGTCATTGGAATACCGGCGTATTCCTGCTTCCTCCGCGCCGAAAATATCTCGAAATTTCATCCGTTTGAGTCCTATAG
>JAEEGL010491284.1_pt1 | contig 36792 bp, 31 predicted proteins | sample 9134231 | NCBI WGS metagenome assembly JAEEGL01 (sample SAMN16246548, study PRJNA631951) | gut metagenome | biome: gut microbiome; feature: rumen; material: fiber-attached | host: Bos | place: Iran: Karaj | collected 2018-10 | reverse complement strand
TGCCGACAACAACCCCGACCTGCGCCCCCTGTACGGCGCCAGCACCACCGTGGGCAAGGTGATCAGCGAGGGCGACGTCGTCGTCTATGAGTCCACCGTCTATCCCGGCGTGACCGAAGACGAGTGCATCCCCGTCGTCGAAAAGGTCTCGGGGCTCAAGCTCAACGAAGGCTTCTTCGCGGGCTACTCCCCCGAGCGCATCAACCCCGGCGACAAGCAGCACACCGTCGAGCACATCCGCAAGGTCACTTCCGGATCCACCCCGGCCATTGGTGAGTATATCAACGAAGTCTATGCCTCCGTCATCGCCGCCGGCACCCACCTCGCCCCCTCCATCAAGGTCGCCGAGGCCGCCAAGGTCATCGAGAACAGCCAGCGCGACGTCAACATCGCCTTCGTCAACGAGCTCAGCAAGATCTTCAACAAGATGGGCATCGATACCCTGGACGTCCTGGAAGCCGCGGGCACCAAGTGGAACTTCCTCCCCTTCCGCCCGGGCCTCGTCGGCGGCCACTGCATCGGCGTGGACCCCTACTACCTCGCCCAGTGCGCCCAGCGCCACGGCTACAACCCCGAAATCATCCTCGCCGGCCGCCGCATCAACGACGGCATGGGCGAGTACGTCGCCACGGAGACCGTCAAGCTGATGCTCAAGAAGGGCATCCAGGTCCTCCACTCCGACATCCTGATCCTCGGCTTCACCTTCAAGGAGAACTGCCCCGACGTGCGCAACACCAAGGTCATCGACATCTACCGCGCGCTGAAAGAGTACCACCTCGACATTACCGTCTATGACCCCTGGGCCATCCCGGAGATCGTCGAGCGGGAGTACGGCATCCGTGTCGTCAACGAGCTGCCCGACCAGAAGTTCGACGCCGTCATCGCCGCCGTCGCCCACCGCAAGTTCGAAGGGCTCGACATCCCCGCCCTGCTGAAAGACCGCCACGTCGTCTTCGACGTCAAAGGCACCCTCGACCGCACCCTGATCGACGGGAGACTATAAGATTAAATAATTCGTCCTGATTGTTTTTGATCAAGACCCCTTTATGTGAACTAACCTGCAAACTAACTAGCAAACTAACTAGCAAACTAACTAGCAAACACGCCATCTAGTTGCTTTAACGTCGCATTTTTGTATTTAATGATAGGTTAAGAGTTAACCATATTAACTTGCTTGAGAAATGGTTACTGAAGAGGAGGTCCTCCAACTGATAAAAGAGCCTGAAACTTTCAGACTGGAGAAAACGGCATCTACGACCGATACGGATAAATTCTGCCAAGCTATTTGTGCCTTCTCCAATGATATGCCGGATAGCCGCCAAAACGGTTATCTTCTGATTGGAGTGAATGATAATGGAACTTTGTCTGGCCTACGGATTACGGATGCCTTACTTAAGGATGTTTCGGGTCTTCGTACCGATGGGAATATTCTCCCTCAACCCAGCATGACTGTCCATCATTATTCTTTTGAAGGTGGAGATGTTATCGTTGTGGAGGTTGTGCCTTCTTACGAACCTCCTGTCCGATATAGGGGAAGAACATATATCCGCGTTGGGCCACGTAAAGGGATCGCAACACCATCTGAAGAGAATATCCTTACTGAGAAGCGTCAATACTATGTCAGGAGTTTTGATGTATCTCCTTGCAGAGATTCATCTTTGGAGGATATCGACCAGGATCTCTTCATTAAGAATTATCTCCCTCTGGCAGTTTCTTCTGATGTCATACAGAATGATACGAGGAACATTAAAGATAAGTTGGCATCCTTGCGTTTGTACGATAAAGTCCGCGATTGCCCCACAAATGCAGCGATACTCCTTTTCGGGAAAAACGTTGATTACTTCTTTCCCGGAGCATATACTCAATTTGTGCAGTTTGCCGGGGCTGACAATGCCACGGATATCGTCAACCAAAATGAGTTTCGAGGTAATCTTCTCTCGGTTCTTCCCGTGTTGAAGACTTTCGTCGAAACCTCCGTTGTGAAGAAATGGCCTGTTCCCATATCTACGTTGCAGGAGAAAATCCTATACAATTATCCTGAATGGGCCATCCGTGAGTTGCTCATGAATGCCATTATGCACCGGGATTATAGTGGGAATACGCCGACCAAGTTCTATATCTACTCGGATCGGCTGGAGATTACAAACCCTGGAGGATTATATGGGAATGCTCGCCCGGAAAACTTCCCCGATGTCAATGACTATAGGAACCCCGTCATATCCGAGGCGCTGAAGATTCTTGGATATGTCAATAAGTACAATAGGGGTATAGCCAGAGTGATGCATGATTTGCAAGAAAATGGGAATGGGGAGGCAGTTTTCACATTGGACAAAGTCACGGCGTTTTCCGTTCGTGTGTTTGAACATCTTCCCAGGCCCGTAGTACAAAAGCCTATCATCGAGCCCTATTTACAGGATAGGATATCAAAAAGAGGGATTCAGATACTTCGTTTCTGTAGCATCAAGGAAAGGACTCGAAAGGAGATTTTTGATGATTTGGGGATTTCCTCCCAAACGACCAATGTACGCGCCCATCTATATCCATTAATTGATGCCGGTTTGATTGAGTATAAAAACAAAAAAGAACCGGCTTCGAGGGGACAGCGTTACCTGATTACGACAAAGGGACGCATTTATTTGGAGACCCTTGAGAAGCATGCATAGTCCTAGATAAAAGAAGGGCATCCTCGCCCTCACGGGTTCAGATGCCCTAAATGAAAATCAACGCCACTTGTTAAATCCGCATCTCTGATGCGTTTGCAAAGATACGACGGGTAACGGAATAATCAAAACTAAAAACCATCAACGGAATGAATAATACGATGCACAAGGCTTCCTTCCGCCCTGCACGGATTCTGATACCGGCCCTGCTGGTGATGCTCTTTTGCGCCCCGCCGGCGCGGGCGCAACTCTCCCGCATCCGTTTCCACAGCTACAAGATCACTTCAGTCGTCCCCTCCACCGCCAACTCCATCCGGGGCGCGGTGGAATTTGTCCTGACCAACGACACCACCTCCTTCACGATGTCCGACATCCACGGCATCATTTACCGCAACGGGAAACCCTTTGTCCACGGCTTCTGCAATGACACCCACGTCCGCCGGGGCGAAGTGATCGTGCGTCCGGCCGGCACCGTCCAACTCTGCGACAGCGTCAGTCTCTGGGACGTCTTCCGCAACCTGTCCGATCTCCAGCTGGATGAATATACCGGCGACCTGGAAATGATCATCACCGACGCCAAAGGCAAGACCCGCACCTACTCCAAGAAAGGCATTCCGGTTGAGCTGCTGCTGAACAATTCCCTCAAGAAGAAAAGCAGTAAAGAGCCACAGAAAAAATGATCAATATGAATTTAATCCCTCTACCCTATGCGATTGACGCCCTCGAGCCCGTCATCAGCGCCAAGACCCTGAGCTTCCACCACGGCAAGCACCTCCAAGCCTACGTGGACAACCTCAACAAGCTCCTCCCCGGCAGCGGCCTCGAAGACCTCCCCCTCGAAGAAATCGTGGCAAAGTCCTCCGGCGCCCTCTTTAACAACGCCGGCCAGGTCCTCAACCACAATATGTATTTCGAGCAGTTCCGGCCCGCCTCCTCCATCATGCCCGGCCCGACCGGGCATCTCAAAACCCAAATCGAAGCCCAATGGGGCACCGTAGAAGCCTTCCAGACCGAATTCGTAGCCAAAGGCGTCTCTCTCTTCGGCTCCGGCTGGGTCTGGCTCTCCGCAGCAGAAGACGGCACCCTTGTCATAACTCAGGAGCCCGGCGCCTGTAATCCTGTCCAGAAGGGCCTCAAGCCTATCCTTACCTTCGACGTTTGGGAGCACGCCTACTATCTCGACTGGCAGAACCGGCGCGGGGACCATCTGAAGGCTTTATGGAGGATCCTAGACTGGGCGATTATAAATAATCGGCACAGTACTTATTCCAGATTTTCTTAGCGGTCCTCATCTCAGAATGATTAAAAAGATTTTAGTTGTTGGAGGATCAAAAGGAATCGGCCTTTCTATTGCGGTCGAGATGGCTTCCCGCAATACTACCGAGAAGGTCTATATCGTTGATAAAGTTGTGCTGGAAAAGCAGTATCGGAATCCAAAGATTGAGTTTTTTCAGTTTGACTTAACATCATCTGACTATTCTTTCTTCGATAGATTCCAAGACATTGATGCGTTGATGATTACCGCAGGAATGGGGCGGTTAGCTCATTTCAAAGACATCCCCGAGCGCCACATTATCGATTCGTTCAATGTTAACACCTTACCGTCTCTTCGTTTGATAAAAAAGTTCTATCCAAAAATCGAGGGCCCAGAAGATTTCTATTGTGGTGTAATGGTAAGTATTGCCGGATGGATATCGTCTCCTTTGTTTGCTGTTTATGGAGCGACAAAAGCTGCTCTAAAGATCTTTATAGAGAGCATTAATGTTGAACTGGTAAAGTCAGGGACAACAAATCGTATCCTTAATATTTCACCCGGCAGCATCAAAGGTACAAGCTTTAATAATGGTCAGACCAACTTGACTCTTACACGAGATCTGGCGCAGGAGATTATTCTCCACCTTGAAAACAAAGATGATTTGTTTATTCCCAAATACGAAGAAATCTTCAAAGAGGTCCTGGAAAGATACCATGCCGACTTCCGGAAAGAAGGCTTGCATAGTTACGAATACAAAATCTCTTCCGGTAGGTTAAAAGACTAACCTGGAGAATCATTCATTTCTTAAAAGCACTAAATTGATGGTAAAAGTCATCACCTATGGCACCTATGACCTTCTCCACCAAGGTCACATCAATCTCCTTCGCCGGGCGAAAGAACTCGGCGATTATCTGATTGTCGGGGTGACAAGCGATAGTTTCGACCGAGGGAGAGGCAAACTTAACGTCCGCAACAATGTCCTTGAGCGTGTCGAAGCAATCAAAGCCACCGGTTATGCCGATAAAGTCATCATCGAGGATTATGTGGGGCAGAAGATCGATGATATTCAAAAATATGATGTCGATATCTTCGCCATCGGATCGGATTGGGCAGGGAAGTTTGATTATCTGAATGAGTATTGCAAGGTCGTCTATCTCCCTCGTACAGAGGGGATTTCCAGTACCCAGTTACGAGCCGAGACTCAGGACATCTGTAGAATTGGAATTATCGGATCTGGACGTATTGCAAGAAGATTCGTGCCGGAAACTAAGGTTGTTAGCGGAGCCATGGTCATCTCCGTACTTGATCCTAACAAAGACCAGGCAGATGCTTTTGCAAAAGAGTTCAATCTGATTCCGTATACGGACTTCGATGAGTTTGTTAGGTCCATCGACGCGGTCTACATCGCTTCTCCGCATTTGACCCACTACGATTATGCAAAACGGTCACTACTTGCCGGGAAACATGTCCTTTGTGAGATCCCGTTCGTTTTAAGCGGAATCGAAGCTGAAGAGCTTTTCTCCTTGGCCGAAGAGAATGGTCTCGTCCTCCTTGAAGCTAGCAAAACCGCTTTCTGCCCGGCCTTCTCTCACCTTGTTACTATGGTTAAGAGTGGAGTCATTGGCGATGTTGTCGATGTCAAAGCCTCTCTCTCCAAGATGGTAAAATCGCCTTGCCGGGAGCTGGATCCAGCTCAGGCTGGCGGTGCGATGAATGAACATGCCCCCCTAACGCTGCTTGCCATTATCAAACTTCTTGGAAGGGATTACACTCATGTGGATTTCCACTCTCGGATAGAAAACGACGTGGACATTTTTACAAAGGCTGTCATTAATTATCCTCATGCGACTTCTTCTATTACGTTGGGTATCGGAGTCAAGACCGAAGGTAATCTCGTTATCTCTGGCACAAAAGGGTATATCTATGTTCCCGCGCCTTGGTGGTTGACGGATTTTTTTGAGGTTAGATATGAGGACCAGACGAAAAACAAGAAGTTCTTTTATAGTTATGATGGTGAAGGATTAAGATATGAGATACAAGAGTTCATGTCGATGATTATCAACGGGAGAAGGAGTTCGTATAAACTTCGAAGAAGGGACAGCATTGTAATTGCTAAGATTATTGAGTTATATAATCAGAAATTTTATTTGAGGGTTATTTAGTCTCTGTTTTATTTACAACTATGTACATAGTTGGGCCTAAAAGGGCTTTATATTCTCATGTATTATCTTGGGGATGGATAAATGATTGATAACTCTAGCAGTAATAAACGAATTGCCAAGAACAGTCTTTTCCTTAGTATAAGGATGGTGATTGTTCTTCTTATTTCTCTTTTCACTACTCGTGAGATTCTACATGTTCTTGGTGTCGAGGACTATGGGGTTTACAATGTGGTTTGCGGTTTTGTATCACTGTTCAGTTTCTTGAACACGTCAATGAGCAATGGAATTCAACGATTCTTTAATTACGAGTTAGGTAAAAATGGTTCAGAGGGCGCTAATAATGTCTATTGCACAGCATTATTAATCCAAGGATTACTAGCTATTATCATTATTATTTTGACAGAATCTTTTGGGTTATGGTATCTTCATCATAAAATGGTAATTCCCGATACTCGTTTAGATGCGGCGGAATGGTTATTTCAGTTCTCTATCATTAGTTTCATTTTTGTAATAATCCAAGCTCCTTTTGTTGCTGCAGTGATGGCTCATGAGAGAATGGATTTTTACGCTATAGTAAGTGTAATAGATGCCACCTTAAAGCTGGGTATTGTTTTTTTACTATTATACGTACCGGGAGATCATCTAATTATTTATGGATTATTAATAGCATGCATCAGTGTTTTTGACTTTTTATTATACTACTGCTATTGTAAGAAGTATTTCTCAGAAATTAAAGTCAAACGATTCTTTGATGCCACCTTGTTCAGGTCCATGTTAGGCTTTTCTGGTTGGAACCTATTTGGCTCTTTCTCCGGAGTGATGCAAGAGCAAGGCATCAACCTTGTGATTAACTCCTTTTTTGGACCCGTTGTTAATGCGGCCCGAGGTGTCGCAGCGCAAGTCAATGGTGGCCTATCTGGTTTCATTTCAAATATTACTGTTCCTGTTCGGCCGCAAGTTGTTCAATCATATGCTCGTGGAGAAATACAGCGGACCATGAACTTGACATACAGTATTAGTAAGCTTAGTTGTGGTTTCTTGATGGTATTTGCCATTCCTATTTCCATTGAAATTGAATATGTTCTCCATCTTTGGCTCGGCAATACTGTTCCCGAACATACGGCTTCTTTTACCATTATTATTCTTGCGTCTTCACTCATTAGTAATCTTAATTCTGCCACATCTAATGTAGTTCATGCTACCGGAAGGATGAAAGATTATCAGTTGTGGGGCAGTATCATCAAAGTCAGTTCCGTTCCCATCTCTTATTTTGTTCTCTGCTATTATGCGCGCCCAGAACTTGCATTAATAATAGTCTTCATTTGTCGCACAATAGGGCACATTGTCTGTTTATTTATTGTTCGTACCTTGATCGAGTTTCCACTCAGATATTATTTTATTCAAGTAATTCTTCCTCTTCTTTTCGTTTTAGCAATTGGCATCGGAGTCTCATTTCCACTTCATGTGTTTATGAGCCCCGGTTTCTTTCGGTTGCTTTGTGTATCCATAGTAGGTGGCACTTCGGTTCTTTTGGCTATGTATTTTATTTGTTTGAATCGTAGAGAAAAGGATTTAGCAAAGCAGTTATTGTTTTCGGCCGGCAATCATGTTTCATCAAGATTTCATCGTACTCAATAAATATGAATTTCGATGCTCATTCTATTATTTTTAATCCTGAAGGATCAGCACTAAGACGTGATCAAAAGGAATTATTAAGAATGTTAATCATCGTCGCAAAGATTTGCGATGAGCATGGCATACAGTGGTGGCTTAGTTCGGGGACGTTGTTAGGGGCAGCTCGTCATAAAGGTTTTATTCCTTGGGATGATGATATGGACATTGTTTTACTAAGGAAGGATTATAAACGACTGGAGAAAATTCTATGCGAGTACGATAGCGACGAATTTGTTTTCCATTGTATGAAAACAGATGTTGATTATATCAACTGGTTTGGCAAGTTTAGGAAAAAAAAGGGACGTATTCAGTCCAACAGTCGTCATTATGATTATTACAAGTGGGCGGGAATCGGTTTTGACATCTTTTCGATTGAAAAAACAAACTATCTTTCGGCTTTTCTTGCCAGCTTTATTTATTCTCGTCTTCAATCTTTGACTATCAATATAACTAATCCTCGGATTAGACAACCATTAATCCGTTTATTTGAATTTCTTTGCTCCTGTTTCGTTTTCCCAATTCTACGGTTAATAGGCATTATTAATCCTGATGGTGAGTATCATTACTCCTTAGGTACAGGGTGGCCTAAACACACTTTCTACTATAGATATACATTTCCTTTAACTACCTCTGAGTTTGAAGGTATAATGATGCCTGTCCCAAATGACGTAGATTCGTATCTAACAAATGTTTATGGTGATTGGAGGACATGGCCTCCACTTGATGACATAAAACGATCAATTCATTGTTTAGAGTATCGGAAAGAAATCTTTGGCGAGAATGCTTCAAGTATTACATAGTGTCTTTTCATCAATTCATAATTGCAGGGTTATACGAAGAATATTAAGGGATATCTTTCAAAAGGGATTGTTGAAGTGTTCTGGTTTTATTAATGACATTACAATTCTTGTTTGTTAATTTGAGAGCAAAGTGTTAGTTGTATAATAGCTTTTCTATGCCTTATCAATCACTTGTTATCGGGAATGACCATCATAATTCGCTTGGCGTAATTGAAAGCCTAGGGATGAAGGGTATATTATCATTCTTGATTATAGTCGGGAAAAAATCTAATAGTTTTGTTGCGACTAGCCGTTTTGTCATCAAAACTCTTTATTGTGAAGAAATTGAGAGTCTGACTAGTTGTATTTTGAATGATCTGCCATTACAGAATAAGTATATTGTTATTTCAACTTCAGACGATGTCGCTCTGGAACTAAACAACAACTTGAATGCGCTATTGGACTCATGCATTATCCCAGGCATAAATGAAGAGAAACGTTTGATTGAAGTCATGAATAAACAAGAGATGGTAAGGATAGCACAAGATGCTGGTTTTTTTGTCCCTACCACTTTTGTTTTGGAAAGAGGTGAGGCGATTCCCGACACTATATCATTCCCTGTCATTGCGAAGTCACTGATCAGTGCTAAGAATGGTAAAAGCGAACTTATGGTAATACATAATGCTGAAGAGTTTTCCGCATATTGTCGTTTTAACATGCACTCTCCATCAGTGCAGATTCAATCATTCATCTCCAAATCTTTTGAGTTCCAATTACTCGGCTTGTCTTTGAACGATGGTAACGAGATTATTATTCCAGGGCATACAGTGATTAATCGGCCAACGGGGATTGATAATACCTGTTTTTTATCATTTGAAGCACTTGATGAGACATATAACGATGTCCTCTCTAAGGCAAAGAGTTTTATACAAACAGTGAAATACTCTGGACTTTTCAGCATGGAGTTTATAAGAGGAGTGGATGGGAAGGACTACTTCCTTGAGATGAACTATCGGAATGATGGTAATGCAATAGCAGTAACATATTCAGGTGTTAATCTTCCCTTTATATGGTATTTATACAACTCTGAAACTGATTATTCTCAGGAAATTAATGATGTAGGAATTAAGAATATTCACTTAATCCCAGAGTATTTTGATCTCATGAGGGTTTTCTATTTTAAAGAAATATCGTTTGGTGAATGGCTAAAGAATATGAGGGAGGCTGATTGTTACACGACTTTCTTTAGAAATGATAGACGTCCTTTTAGACTCTTCCTTCTCCAGAATTTTACAAGTCTGATTCGTAGTGTTTTTCGAAAAGTTTGTTCATGCTTCCACAAAAGATCATTGAAAGATTAAAATACTTTAAACGCCATTTAACAGTTAGTGCGAATTGGAATATTGGATTTTGCGAATGCTCTTCTACTCAATTCATTGAATCAAGAGGTGTTGGTAAAATCCAGTGGATGAAACATAATTACAGGGATCGTTTTTTCGCTGACCCATTTATTCTTAAAATAACTGAGGATAGTATTATTCTTTTTGCGGAGGAGTGCCACTTTGAGAATCCGCATGGTATCATCTGTGAACTAACTGTCGAACGATCCACCAAGCAACTAATTGAACGTAAAGTTATTCTAGAGCTAGATACCCACTTGTCATATCCCGCAATTATCGACTTTGATGGAAAGGTTTATGTTTACCCCGAGAATAGTCAGTCTGGGGGATTAAAGATCTATGAATATAACCAACAGAAACATTGTTTAGAAAACCCTAGACTAATTCTGAATGAACCGGTAACTGACGCGACAATTTTAAATATCAATGGTATCTATTTTATGGCTGCCACCAAATTACCAAATTCTCAGGAAGGGGTTTTTATGTATGCTTCCAAATCCATTTTGGAGCAGTTCCACTCCATTAACATTAATCCTTTCGAGAATTCTTCCTCTTGTTCTCGACCTGCAGGAAATTGGATAATAACAAGTACTGGTATTTATCGTCCTGCTCAAGACTGTTCTTTACGATATGGTAGAGGCATTTCAATTATGAGGACCATCTTTGATGGTACATTTATCTCAGAAAGAAATGTCTTCTCTGTTTATCCGGACTCATTTAGATACAATCGCGGCCTTCATACCATTAATTTCAAAGAATCCTTGTGCGTCGTTGATGGTTTTGGTTATCTATACCCTTTTATTGGTCGCACTCTTTGTTTTTGTTTGAGGTTGTTTAAGAAATAGTATTCAACATGAGTGGCATTTCTTGTTTTTATTCTTTATCGGCAAAGTTGAGACATAATGTGGTTATTAAAACACTATTTAGGCCCTTCTACAGATTTTACATTAAAATCACATATCTAATAAAACACCATCGGGAAAATAGTAATCTCATGAAAAATGGGATTGAGGCATTAACTATGTTTGATAAATGCCTGTCCGACAACGGCTATCTTTATTCTTTAGGAGCCGGGACATTATTAGGAGCTATCAGAGAGAAGGGATTTATCAAGCACGATGAGGATATCGATATTTTCATGTGGATTGAAGATTACTCTTTAGAGTTAATCAATTTATTGAAGTCGAGTGGATTCTATCTTCGTCATTCCTATTCTATAGAGAATGACTCGTGGGGTCGCGAAGACTCTTTTGTATACAAGGGAGTTCAAGTTGATATCTTCTACATATACCCAGCATTAGATCAGTATTCATATTTTACCGATTATCTTCTATTTCCAGACTCGAATTCAAGGGAGATGTCCATTTCAACTCATGGTGGGCTAATGCCTCGTCGTATTCAGATTCCTATATTGAAGAGTATTAAACGTGTTCAGTTTGAGACACTAATGCTCCCCGTTACTATTAATGCAGATGAAGTTCTAACTTTCAGATATGGCAAAGACTATATCATACCTAATGCGAAATGGAGAGCTGGGGACGTCAATCCTATGGTTACCGTCTGGCCAGAGAAGGTAGGTATAGTTAAAGATTACGTGTGATTTCAGTCGTGAATGTTTATGATAGACTTTACACTAGATAGTGCATCTCGATTAGATCTTTTTTTGATTTCAATACTATATTTCGGTATTGTGTTATTCAACTGGAAGAAAGTATTGTACATTAATACATGGGATAGCTCAAAAAAGAAGGAACGACGATGGCTTCTTTTTTTTGCGTTTTTATTCTCTGTTATCAGCATCTATCAAGGAGATTTTTTCCATTATCAAGATGTAGTCCATAATGCAGATATTTTTAGTGATTCATTCTCCTTTGAAGACATTTATGCATATCTAATACTTCTTACAAGAAGAAATTATCTTTTGTTTCGCATTATTGTTTGGGGAGGGGCCTTGGTTTTTATTGACTGGACTTTTAGAATTAATGGAGTAGATCGTTATGGGGCTCTTTTTTTCTTCTTCTCGGTCTTTATCTCAACATTTGACTATTCTCGAGCGTCACTTGGAGTGTCCGTTTACTTCCTTGGGCTTTCAATTCTCCTAAACCATAATAAAAAGTTCATCAGGTTATTCTTTGGATTGATCATTCTTATCGGATCATTTTATTTTCACAGAAGCATGCTTTTGCTAATACTTTTCACTCCAGCGATTTTCCTCCCGATCAATCGATATTCTGTTTTGGTCTACATTATTTTAATCATTCTTGCCGCCGGACCAATTCAAAGACTAATGGCATCTTTTGCTGATACAATTATGGAACTAGACGATAGCTTTGACCTTTCATCCCGCATGGACATCTACCTTAACTCGGAACGGAAGAATGTGAATTTTTCTATTATTGGGCGACTGATTACAATATGGTCATATGCTTTTTATTATGTTACGTTTATCGTTGACGCCAAACATATTCTCTTTAATAATACGACACCCATCTCTCCTTCAATTAGAAAGATTTTTAGCGTTGAATTTGCTATTGTACTATTTGCTACATTTGTTTTATTCACGGGCTTTGGGTCTAAATCATTTTTTTATAGATATTTATTTATGACAATGGTTCCCTCCAGCGTACTAACGACATATTTATATCAAACTGGAATAATGTCCCGGAAAACATTGATTCTTTTACTGCTATTTGGTGGTGGGTATATAGCCTTTTCGTTTGTATATAGAGTCCTATTAGTGGGTGCATAATTTTAATGAGAGAGAGCTTTGATATAAAACAACTGTGCATTATTCCACCCCCTTATGGTGGTGTTTCTGTCTTTGTCTATCGTCTGATTCAACAATTAGTCAAAGATGGTTATTCTGTCGGTGGATATTACTCATCAGATAATGATGACGATGCAATTCTTGCGTCTCCGATGTTTGATGAATGGAAGTGGATGGAAACAAGTAAGTTTTTCCCAAAGGTAATTAAGTATATAAGGGAGACACGAAAGTATAAACTTGTTCATTCCCATTTTAGTTTAGAAGGGATGTTATACTTATGGACGTTAAAAACATTCTGCCATAAAAAGATAATTATCTCTATTCATAATTCTATGGTGACGGAGTATTATCTGAGGTCAAACCCGATTAATCGCTTTTTTCTACGTAAAATGTTAAAATCTGATGTAACTTGGGTAGCGGTTAGTGAACAAGGTAAGAATCAGTTATTACAACTCCCCTTTATTCCAACTACCGAGATTCATGTTATCCCAGCGTATATTCCTGATTCTCGTGAGGTTTCGCCCCTCTCAAATGAGATGCAGAGTTATATTGACACCCATTCGCAGATTATTGCGTTTTACGGTCACAGTTTCATGAATTACATGGATACAGATATCTATGGATTTTCAATTGCAATCGAATCTTTTTCTATCCTTAGAGAAAAGCATCCATCGCTCGGTCTTATTATTTGCCTGGCCGAGGATAAGGATACAGAAAGGATTTGCGCACTTCATGAACTCGCCAAGAATTATGGTGTGGACAATATCATTTACTGGCAAATTGGTGCTATCGACAACATAAAAGAGCTATGGAAACAATCTCATATCTATTTCCGACCAACAGCCACAGATGGGGACTCTGTCGCTGTTAGAGAAGCAATCGATGAAGGTGCTGTTGTTGTTGCTAGCAATGTGGCCCCTAGGCCTCCTGGCGTAATCTCTTTTTGTTATGGGGATATAATCGATGCCGTAGTGAAATTAGAAGACGCCTTGGCAATGGAACGACATCCAATCAAGAAGAATATGCAATACTATTATCAAATGAAATCCCTCTATGATATAATGCTTAATAAAGATATTCGCTCCATATGAGAATTGCATATCTAACATCCTACCTAGGAAAGGAATTTATTCAAAAATATACAAAAGGGAAGCATTTTGCTCTATCCGGGCCGTTAAAGTCTTTGGGTATTGCTCGTTCTTTATTATCTACTGGCCATGAGGTCACAATCTATAGCCCTGCCGTAACAACCTGTGATACTGTCATTCCCGCCTTCTCTGAGGTTGAAGAGTATCCTGAAGGAAAACTAACCGTCAAATACTGCACTATTATTTCAAAACATCACTGCGCACCACTAAATGAATGGCGTATCAGCAGATTGCTGAAGAAGGACATAGAGTTATATGATGTTTTGGTGTACTATAACATTTCACTAGCTGCAGCGTTCTCTATCAGATTTTTTAATGGAAAAATCAAGATTATTGAGTATGAGGACAATATTTTCAATCGTTCTTCTATTGATGATAGAATAGCATTGAAGAATGTTAAGAGAAAACTCTTCGATTATTTGATTAGCCAAACACATGGAGTCATGGCAGTTTGTTTAGGTTTACAGTTGACAAACTATCTTAAACACAGTATTCTAACTCCAGGTATTGTAAATGATGAAGTTATTATGAATGTCTCATCTCGCGTCAATAAGCTTGAAGATGGAAAACCTATTCATATTATTCTTACGGGGGGTATTCACTACAGTAAGGGTGGGGATCTTTTAGTAAAAGCTTTGTCATATATCAACACCCCCTGCATTGTGTCTGTTTATGGTAATTGCAATTTGGACGATAATCTTAATTCGCTAATAGCCAAGGTCCCTGAAAGGCATACGTTTCACTTCAATGGCTATTTGGAACATGCTCAATTAATCAAAACACTTGACAATGATGCCGACATCCTAATTAATACAACACGAAGTATGGGAGTTGGACCGCAAGCGGCAGGTTTTCCTTTCAAAATGATGGAATACGCATCTACTGGCCGTCCTATTGTCAGCAGCGAGATCGGTAAGCTGGACGATGACTATAATCGTCATATTACCTATTACGAAGGTGAGGACCCTAAAGCTATTGCTGCAGCGGTTGAATATGTGATTGCCCATTACGATGATAAGGTATCCTTGGCCCTAGAACTCCAGAAACGTGTTCTTCAAGAGTATACCATAGAAGGAACCGGAAGGAGACTCAATGCCTTCTTAAACAACATTCAAGCCCATGAATCTTAAAAGCATTCGCGTACTTCGTAAGATTGTTTATCTCTGGCGTCACTTCCAAGATCAATTTAGTTATTCGCATGGTACTGACAACAGTATCATGAATACGGGAGTGAGAATCAATACCCGGATTCAGATTACTGGAACCGGAAACAAGGTTGTTTTGGAAAAAGGGGCCCTCCTAAAGAATTCGCTTATCAAGATTCAAGGGAATCACAATCTCGTAATTGTTCATAAAGACGCGTTCATCTCCGGCGCTGAACTATGGGTCGAAGAAAATGAGGGACAAATAGAAATAGGTAACGGCACCTTTATTGGGCATCACTCCCATCTTGCTTGCACTGAGAAGGGGAGTTCACTGACGATTGGATCGGATTGTATGATATCCTCCTATGTACAAATCCGTACCGGAGATTCTCATTCGATCATAGACGAGAACGGCGTTCGAATCAATCACGCTCAGTCAGTGATCATTGGAAACCACTGTTGGATTGGTGAGGGGGCCAGAATCCTGAAAGGAGTGACACTGGATGGAGATGATGTGGTCTCTACCGGTGCAATCGTAACACATTCCTTCGGCAAGGGACTCCTTATTGGCGGAATCCCTTCCACAGTCCTGAAAGAGAATATTAATTGGGACAAATCCAGAGTTTGATATGAGTCAGATTATTACGCAAAACGTTAGTATCCAGCGTTTGACAAACGGTCCCAAACACCATTTGTTTGGTTTTCATGATCTGACTATATCTAACAAGTCGGACACAAAGTATCTATGTCTTGAGGCCGACACAATCAATCGTCCTCCTCTTCCGGGAGAATTGTTCGGAGTCGGCTATGTCGAAGATGACCGTTTCGTTCAAGTCGGAAAGACTACAGCTTTGAATTACCCCCAAGGTGCCCGGCAGCAGTGGGTGGCAGACACTAACTGTTTCACGGTCAATAATCGTGTCGGACATGTTTGGGGAACAGACTTGTATGATGCTGATTCTAATTGTCTCCTTGATAGATTTGAAGCCACGACGCATATGCTTTCGAAAGATGGCCATTATGCTTTCGGATTGGACTATGCCAGGCTATTTCGGTTGGGAGGATACGGGTATTCCGGAATCGCAGATGTTAACGATGATGATCCAGCGCCTTCGAACGCGGGGATAACAGTCTTGGACCTGAAGACGAGACAGATTAAGTTGTTGGTCAGTGTGCGCGAAGTAGCCGAACTGGGGGGCAATGGTCGTTTGTCGGGAGTGTCCCACCATTACTTGACTCATCTATGTGTTAATCCATCATCCACAAGAATCGCTTTCCTGCATCGATACTTCATGGGTGATGGAGGGATGATGACTAGACTGATAACGATTGGGGTTGATGGTTCAGGGCTCCGTTGTCTTGCACAGGGTTTCCTCAGCCATTTTGACTGGAAGGATGATGATCATCTCTATATCTTTGGCAGGGCGAATAGCGCTGTAGATTCTTTACGGAACAATCCCTTCTTCTCCAATCCTGTTGTTGCACCGGTCTTGAAGTTCGCTAAAAAAACCGCGAAGGTTTTGCTTCAAAGACGAGGCAACAGTATCGCGCCAGCTATGTCATTTCTAATGATTGAAGACTCCACGAATCCGAGCATTATCCCGTTTGCAAAGGGAATAATCACTGCGGACGGGCATCCAATGACCTGTCCGGCGAATGCAGACTGGTGTGTTTGTGATACTTATCCTGATGATGAAGGTTATCGAGATTTATTTTTGTATCGCTTCTCTGATGACGTCCGTGTCAATCTGGGACGTTTTCGAAAACTTGATAAATTGCCTGATCTGACTTTAGCGAATCAGTATTTCCGCGCTGTCGATTCCAGAATACTGCACTCTATCTCATCAGAAAGTTTGGCATTTACTCGGAGCGGTTTGCATTGCGATCTTCATCCTCGTTGGAATAACAAGGGTGATAAGGTTGTTTTTGATTCCATCCATGAAGGGTCTCGGCAGATTTATTATGTGAACGTTCATAGCTTGTTCTGTTAGGGTATCAGTTATGAGAAATGTGTGCTGTATATTTAATATTCCTTCATTGTACCGGGAAGCTATCTATCTTGATCTTGATCGAACGTATAATTGCGACTGGTATTTCGAGAATGAATCTACCGATATTGTTCTATTTGACACCAATGTATTAAAGTCTGTTCATGTTCTAGAACACGGTTATTTAGGGGGGCGTTTATATAGAATGAAGGGACTTGTAAAGGCCGTTTGGAAAAGACCGGATATTGATTCATATTTGATGGTAGGCGCCCCTATGTGTGTTTCAATATGGGTTCTATGCTTTTTGCTAAAAATCTGTTTTCCTAAAAAGAAAATCTATTTCTGGACCCATGGTTGGTACGGCAAGGAGACTTTTGCCGAAAGGATTATTAAGAAACAATTCCTAAAACTCGCAGACGGATTATTGTTATACGGGAACTATGCAAAATCACTACTCATTCAAAAAGGATTCAAGCCTGAGAGAATGCATATTGTTCACAATTCATTATCCTACGATGTTCAGTTAGCGCTACGCAAACAGATTAAACCGTCTTCTATCTACATCGATCATTTCGGGAATTTAGATCCAACAATTGTGTTCATTGGGCGTCTTACTCCTGTTAAGAACCTGGATCTTCTCTTAGAATCTCTAGAGTACCTAAACCAAGTGGGGAAAAAGTTCAATCTCGTTTTCATTGGAGACGGCTCGGAGAAAGAAGCACTGATTCAATTAACTAAAGATAAAGAACTAACTGAACAGGTGTGGTTCTATGGCGCTTGTTATGACGAGGCCGTAAATGCAGAACTGATCTATAATGCAGACCTCTGTGTTGCTCCTGGAAATATTGGTCTTACAGCCATTCATGTTCTTATGTTTGGGTGCCCTGCCATTACGCATAATGACTTTAAGTATCAGATGCCTGAGTTTGAAGCAATTACGGGCAACAGAACAGGCTCTTTTTTTGAAAGAGGCAATGCCATCTCCCTTGCTGAATCGATCAAAGAATGGTTTCAGCTTAATGGTTCTTCCCGTGATACCATTCGTGATTATTGTTTTAAGGAGATAGACAGCAATTGGAATCCCCGTTTCCAAATGAACGTAATTAAACAAGTTTTGGGATAATGCACAAGCTTCTCCAACTTAATTCGAGCGTAGGACGAGGATCAACTGGTCGCATTGCCGAAACGATAGCATCCCTGGCTAATAGCAGGGGTTGGGAATGTTATATCGCTCACGGATCCAGGTATGTCGGGGAAACGGGGATGCAATCTTATCAGGTCTCGGATAGGGTGACAGAGTATGCACACTACGCCCGTAGTGTGCTCTTTGATGCCCATGGCCTTGGCTCCGGTCTGGCTACGAGGAAGTTGATCACTTGGATTAGACAACTAAAACCAGACGTGATCCACATCCACAACATCCACGGATATTGGATCAATTACGACATTTTGTTCCGTTTCCTAAAAGAATCCGGTATCCCCGTTGTATGGACCTTTCACGACTGCTGGGCTATAACAGGGCATTGTGCGATGTTTACGTCCTCTTTTTGTGATAAGTGGATAACCGGGTGTTCACACTGTCCTCATTTGGAATGGTATCCTAAATCCATTTTAGTTGATCGTTCGCAAAGAAATTATCTAAAAAAGAAAGCACTGTTCTCGACGATGCCTAATTTAACGATCGTCACTGTGTCGAACTGGCTTAAAGACATCGTTGAACAATCATTCTTGAAAGATATCCCTTCACTAGTTATTCCCAATGGCGTCGACCGGAGTGTTTTTTATCCGCGCCAGGAGAGCAACGACCGGATTAGGCAAAAGTATAGTCTGGGAGACAAAACTGTCATCATTTCGGTTGCTGACAAATGGAATGAGGGCATCGGCTTTTCAGACATTCCGAAATTGAGATCACTTTTGGATGATCGTTTCGTAATTGTTATAGTCGGAGTCACACAAGAGCAGAAAGAATCCTTGTCAGACGGGGTTATTGGCGTCTTGCATACCAGTAGTCAAGAAGAATTAGCTGAATTGTATTCATCAGCTGACATATCATTTACGCCACAAACAGTGGCGACATTTGGCCTTGTATCTGTTGAATCCATGGCTTGTGGAACACCTGCTATCGTTTATGCTGCTGCTGCTGCTGAAGTGATTGCCGAGAATGGGTTTGTCGTCCCAGCTCGGGATATTCAGAAACTGGCTTCGACGTTAACCCGCTTCGTGGACGAAGGGGGCAAGGCTAAGTATCGTGAAAGTTGTGTTCAAAGAGTTTCCTCGGAATACGACCTTCGTGTAAACTACAATAAATACGTCGATTTGTACGAATCTCTTCTTGGATAATATGCCAACTGCTCTTATTATCTCTCTTAACTTCAATCCTGGACACGCCTCTCATTTGGTGGCCAGTTATCGACAATGTGAAGAATTGGGATACGAGTCAGTTTTTTATATCGATGGCGCTTTCAAGTCTTTCCTTCCTCCCCAAGGTCGGTGTTTCGTGTATGGGGAAGATCGTTGCCCTCAAGCTGAGGTAGCGTTTTTCTTATTCCCTAGCCAAAAGAACCTGTCTCTTATTCTGAAACTTAAGCGCCAGGGTACGAAGATTCTTTACGTTTTTCACGAGCCACTCGCACCCCTAAAAGAGTATAGGAAGGCTGGTTTATCTTTAACATATCTTGCGAAACTATGGTTGATTAACCGCATTAGTTCCTTGACGGTCAAATGGAGCGATGCTATTCTTCTCCCCTCGAAGAAAGCCGTTGAACTATATCAAGCAAATTCACTGTATCGGAACCCGTGCTATCACTACATTCCCCTGCTGTTTGATGACGAGAGAACACCGGATTCTGTTGCAACAGAAAGGCACTATTTCAGTTATATTGGGACGGTTGCAGCGGACCATTCCTTTAATGAGTACCTCCGATTCGTAGAGTGGGCAATTAGAGATAATCGTATACCCAACCTTCATTTCCTTATTGCAACGAAGTCGCAATTCGATATCCCCGAACTGCTTTTGTCATCCCCTCGTGTGACTATTCGTAAAGGGTCTCCTTTAAGCAACCCCGAAATAAATGCTTGTTACTCTTCATCATACGCCATCTGGAATGCGTACACTCGCACAACCCAAAGCGGAGTCCTCGCGAAGAGTTTTATGTTTGGGACCCCAACAATAGTCCTACGAAAGAACCTGTCTGAGTTTACTACAGACGGCAAGGAAGTGGTTGCCATAGATGACAATAACTCTTTTGTAGAAATTGAGGCAGCACTCCAACGAATTCTTCTCGAGTTTGATTCTTTTAGCGGGAATGCACGAAAACGATTTATAGATTCGTTTTATTATCGTACTTATAATGAGAGGGTAAAAGAGATTTTAGACTCTTTAACAAATTGATTTCATTGAAACGTCTTTGGATAATCACTGAGTTGTTTCCTCCAGACGAAACGTCAACTGCATACATCCTCGGGGAGATTGCGAATGCATGCTCGAAGGAGTATACGGTTCGCGTGATATGCGGCCCGGATGTCTATGATTCCAGAAAGGTTTTGGATGTCGACCATCTTTTCCATTTAAGCCCCGCTATTGAGGTACTCAGGGCGGAAGGATTGAGTGTGGATAAGAATACGAAAGCGGGTAAAACACGTTCTTTCCTTGCGATGAGCCGCCGATTGTACAGATTGGCCAGGAAACATATCGGGACGGGCGACAAGGTATTACTGGTCACCAACCCGGCTCCGTTGATGCTGCTGATTTCCCGTTTAAGAAGACGTCGTACTTTTGAATGGAACATCCTTGTCCACGATGTATTTCCGGAGAATACCATTCCTGCCGGGTTACGCATCCCAGGGATTCTGTATAAACTGATCCGGCGTTTGTTTGACAAGGCCTATTCGCGGGCTGATCGCATCATTGCCCTGGGGCGGGACATGGCTGAGGTCCTTCGCAGAAAGGTTGGAGGGCGCGTTCCTATTGAGATTGTGGAGAACTGGGCGGATGTTGATTCCATTAGGCCCCTACCCTTTCCGGATGGTCCGATTCGTTTAGAGTATGCTGGGAATATCGGCCGAGTCCAGGGACTGGAGAGGCTGGTTTCCGAACTTCCGGATGGTGTTGAGTTGCACTTCTACGGGACGGGGGCTATGGAGGATAAGTTGAAGCAGATGGCGAAACCCAATGTGTTCTTTCACGGTCCTTATTTCCGGTCTCAGCAGCAAGAGGTCCTGGGTGCCTGCCATCTTGCGGTGGTGACTTTAGCGGAGGGGATGTACGGACTTGGCGTTCCTTCGAAGGCTTATAATATCATGGCTGCAGGGCGGCCGATCTTGTATTTCGGACCTGCGGATGGAGAGATTGGCTTGATGGTCCGGGAACATCGGATTGGCTATATCGGGTGGCCTGAAAAGTGGGACCTGGCTGAAATGGAGGAGATGGGCAAACGGGCCCGAGCCCTTGCAGAGCAATGCTATGCCAAGAATGTGATTCTGGATAAGTTCCTCGCTGCAATACGATGAAAAAGCTTTTGTTTACCGGCGCGTCCGGTTTCCTCGGCAACAACATCCTTCCGTTATTGAAAGATAGTTATGATGTCAATACCGTCGGCCTGACTGACGATGATGATATCAAGGTTAATCTGGCCAAGGAGATGCCGGTTCTCCCTTCGCATTTTGATGTCGTGCTGCATGCGGCTGGGAAGGCTCATGTCGTCCCTAAGACGGCGGAGGAGATTCAAGCGTTCTTCGATGTGAATTACGTCGGGACCATCCATTTGTGTGACGCGTTGGAGAAGGTGGGGGCGCCCGAGTCTTTGGTGTTCATCAGCACGGTCGCCGTGTATGGCTGTGAGTTTGGCGAACTGATTGATGAGACACATCCCTTAAACGGCGATTCTCCCTATGCCGAGAGCAAAATCAAGGCGGAGCAGTATTTGACGAAGTGGTGTCACGAGAGAGGGGTTCATCTGACCATTCTCCGGCCGTCCCTTCTAGCCGGCCACGACGCGCCCGGGAATCTAGGGTCCATGGTTGAGGGCATCCGCAAGGGTTTCTACCTCAACATCGCCGGCGGCAAAGTGAAGAAGAGCATCCTGATGGCCGAGGACATCGCCCGCCTGCTCCCCTTGCTGGAAGACAAGGATGGCGTGTATAACGTTTGCGATTCGTATCAGCCCACCTTTGGGGAGATCTCCGCTTCAATCGCCCGGCAACTGGGAAAGCACAAGCCCATCAGTATCCCCTACTGGCTCGCCTGGTGCATGGCGAAGGTAGGTAACCTGCTCGGCTCCAAAGCCCCCATCAATTCGTACAAGCTGGAGAAGATGACCAAGTCCCTGACGTTCAGCAACGAGAAGGCTCGGCGGGAACTGGGGTGGGAGCCGATGGATGTTTTGACTAACTATAGGTTTTAGTCTATAGCTTTATTCTATTTATTTAATGACTCCCGTCCAGAATAAATGATTGATAAACTGGTACGATGACATGATCGACGTTATCGAACTGAAATCGCAATCCGTCCAACTACTATCCCGAGAAAAATGATAGTGCATTTCATAAAGAGATGATAGTTTATGAAACGGGGAGGTGAAATCTGATAAGGTGGAGTTGTTAAAAGAATCGCTTAAATCAGCAAGAAATTATTAACGGAATAACCAGTTTTTATAATTGAGATATGGATGAGAAGATGATTATTGATGCCATTAGAGTTTTAGAAAATGGCGGTGATGTAATCAAAACACGAGACGACCGCGAATTGATACTTGTTGACAAAAGTGGGGTCATTCATAATACTGCTGATTGTAGTTGGGCACCAGAAAACGGGGGGAAAGTTGACATGGTAGTACTTCGTAACCGTATTGAGCCATGGCTTACATCTTTGTTCCAGTCAGAGCACTTATCTTTACTTTGTGGCTCTGGAATAACCCACGCTATCAGTTATCTTGCTGAGGCTGGCCGCAGTACGACAATGGAAGTAGCATCATTTTCTCAATACAAAGACGAAATTAACGAGTCCGCAGAAACTTCGGCTAAAAGAAGTGGACGAGACAAAGGTAATATAGAAGATCAAATAAGAACTGCTAACGACCTGGTTCGAGGGCTGAAGATTCTAAAGAAGGATAAAGAGGCTGCTGCTTTGGAAAAAGATTTGAATTCGGTAGTTACGTGCTTTGCGAAGTCAATTCTTTATACTGAAAATGCAATTGCCACAGCATCTGAGGAGAAAAGGGAGACAGCTTTTATAGTATTAGTCAACTTCTTGCTTAGTTTTGCAAGCCGAACAGGGAATAGAGAACGACTTAATATCTTCACCACCAACTATGATCGCTTGATAGAGATGGGCTCAGAGTTGGCAGGTATCCACTTGATGGATAGGTTTGTAGGAACTATTATGCCCATATTTCGTTCATCGAGGTTAAACCTTGACATTCATTACAACCCCCCAGGGATACGCGGTGAGCCTCGTTTTCTAGAGGGCGTCGCCAGACTGACAAAACTCCATGGGTCGGTTGACTGGGTACAATCGAAAAACGAGATTAGGCGTATCGGATTGCCTTTTGGTGCAATGGAAATCGACCCTTATTTATTAGCCCCCGGTCTTAAAGGAGTTGATGCCCTAAAGTTGATGATATATCCAAATTCTGCCAAGGATCGCGAAACAGCAGAATACCCTTATGTGGAATTGTTCCGAGATTTCGCTGCTGCCATTTGTCGTCCCAATAGCACTTTAGTAACATACGGATATAGTTTTGGTGATGAGCATATTAATCGTGTTATTCACGATATGCTTACGATTCCTTCTACTCATCTTGTTGTGATTTCTTTTGATGACCCTATAGGCCGTATTCTGAATTTTTATCGTGAGTCAGCTCATCACACACAGATGTCATTATTGTTGGGTAAGAATCTAGGCGATATTACAAACCTTGCCAGCGATTACCTTCCAAAACCAGCCATTGACAGGACAACCATTAAGATGGCGGAAATATTGCAGCACCGCATGGGAGCTGCTTCTAGTCCTGCTTCTTCTTCATCACCAGTTGCAAACCCTGCAACAACAGGGGGCGTCCTTGCATGATTAACACCAACTGTTAAGCGCATGATTACAACACCAATTGAACAACTAGCCTCTCTTCGTGTTGGTACGGTAGAGTATATTTCTCCCGACAAGATAGAAGTCCAACTTGATATAGAATCACCTGATAGTATTGCCCTCAACACGGGAACTCCTCGAAGCTTTCCGAGAATCAACGGCTATGTAATGATTCCTATTGATCTGGGCTTTGTGGTGGGCCAAGTGCTATGGATCACCATTCAACGCTCACCTTATCCAAAACGAAGTGGGTTTCAAGATTTTAGCCTTATAGACTTACCTTTCCCTCTGCGAAAAATGGAATTACAACCAGTGGGGACCCTCGTGGCTACAGAAAGCGGCTTTAGTTTCAAAAGGGGACTTGAATCTTTTCCTTCGGTAGGTGATATTGTCGTCCTTCCCATGGAAGAACAATTAAGATCTATCATTGAATCTGGCAATAACCGCAGAGTTTATATCGGTAATAGCCCGCTGGTGGGTAATGCCAAGGTAATGATTGACCCAGACAGGTTGTTTGGTCGTCACCTGGCCGTTCTTGGGAATACGGGCAGTGGAAAGTCTTGTTCTGTGGCCGGTCTAATCAGATGGTCTCTTGAAAGTGCTAAGCAACAAAAGAAAAACGAGGGAGCATTCTTAAATAGTCGTTTCATTGTTTTAGATCCCAATGGCGAGTATAGCAAAGCGTTTGCTGATAAACGAGATGCTAATATCTATACTGTAAACATTGAGGACTGTGATGATAAAAAGCAATTGCAAGTTCCATTATGGTTCTGGAATACGGATGAATGGTGTGGGTTTACAAAAGCATCTCCAAAGACACATCGAACAACAATTGTTCATGCGTTGAAGTCGGTAAGGAGTGGCGTCTCTTTTGAAGGAAGGACAAAAGAACACGACCTATCAAATTACATTCGTGTTATTATTCAGGCTATTGATATTAGTGTAAAAGAAGGGTCGCCATTTATTAAGAAACCAGCATTTGGATTTCACCATACTCTTGTAAAATGGAGTGAAGGATTTACAATTGAAGATTGCTTTTCCAGTGAATTAAAAGAGGCTTTAGTTAATCTTAATGATAAAATTGCGGCATTTAAAACAAAACGCTCTGGTGAAGGATATATTGATTACACCTATTCAAGGGAGGAGATTGGTGACTTGATTAGCCTAATGTTGGATGTTTTCGCAAAAGCAGGCGGTAAAGAAGAAGAATACCTGCCTATTGACGAGGATAGTCCTATCCCTTTCTCTGGAGAAAGCTTTGTTCAATCAATTGAGGCCAATGCAGAGATACTTAATACGACTGATTATGTTGTTACACTTATGCCTCGAATTAAGGCTTTACTTACAGATGTACGTGTTAAGAAAGTTATCGACAATCGGAATCTCAGTCTGGGTGATTGGTTGAGAAACTATATAGGTGATGACCATAGGGAATCACTGACCATCATAGATTTATCGCTGCTGCCTTCTGAAGTGACAAGCATCGTGACAGCGGTGATTGCACGTATGGTATTTGAAGCTCAACAACGTTATTTCAAGCTTAACAAACAATGCTTGCCAACAGTGCTTGTTACTGAAGAGGCTCATTACTTTGTTAAGCGTTACAATGATGATGCTGACAATACTGGCCCCACGACACAGTGCTGTAAGGTATTTGAGAAGATCGCTCGTGAAGGTAGGAAATTTGGGCTTGGTTTAGTCCTTTCATCCCAAAGACCATCCGAGTTATCACCAACAGTTCTTTCCCAATGCAACTCATTCTTGTTACATCGTATTTCCAATGACAGAGACCAAGAACTTGTTCAACGCTTATTACCTGACAATATGCGGGGTGTTTTACGTGAAATGCCATCGCTTCCGTCCCAATATGCTGTATTGTTGGGTTGGGCATCAGAATTACCTGTAATGGTGAAGATGCGTACGTTACCCAAATCACAATGTCCTCAATCTGAAGACCCCGATTTTTGGGATGTATGGACTGGTAAGAACGAACGAAAGATTGATTGGAGCAAGATTGCGGAAGAATGGCAGAATAAAAAGAACCGCGAAGAAGATAATGACGATTTGTTTTGAAAGCTCCAGCAAACTCGCCTCTCTGGCGTCAAGTTCACTTTCGCTGAAAAAGGGATCATGACCGTGTCCAGCAAACTCTCCAGGTACTTGTAAGTACTATAGAAACAGTTAATAATCATACTCTATCCAACGGAATGCAGTATTAGTGACTAGAAATCGTTATTTTTGCAACTAGATTTTGTACTATGGGAGGTGTCGACTCATTTAAAATCGCGGAAAGGATGCATGACTATTCATCCTTGTTTTCGTATGCCTCCTGGTCAAAGACGCTTAATACCGGCATTCCAAAGGATATCCATAACGTCTTTTGGAAATATGATGGCGACAGGTTCTCGGTTGAGCACCCCACGTATTTATGGTATCTTTCGTGGGTATATAAATGTCTGCTGAAGAACTACCGAAATGAATATATCTACAAGAACGAACTTGTAAACAAGCATATCCTCAGGCATTTTGGCAAAACGACATCCGTGGCAGTCAATGAATTCAGAGTTGCCGACACCGTGGCTGACCTAGTCTTGTTCAACGGAGAAAGTATGTGCTTTGAAATCAAATCCGATCTAGACTCTCCCCAAAGACTATCCTCGCAGATGGAGTGCTATCAGCGAGTATTTGAACAATGCTATATCTTGGTGCCTGCTGATGTTGTAGATGAGTATCGGCGAATGGTAGACGATAGTGTGGGCATTCTTACATTACGTTATTGCAGAAATGGTAAAGCAAGTATCAAGGTAGAACAGGGGGCTAAAAAGAATAAGCACATAGATGTGGATGTTTTGATGAGGTCAGTCCGTTCGGGAGAGTATCGCTGGATGGTAAAAAAAGCTTTCGGTAAATTACCAGACGTGACAGACTTTGAAATGTATGATGCTTGCAGGGAGCGGTTGAGACAGTTGAGCGACAAACAGTTGCATCTCCTATTCAGAGAAGCGGTAAAGATGAGAGGCCCTATAATCAGCAATTTAATGAGCGTTTCACCCATCTTCCGACAGATGTCATTGAGCCTAAATTTGTCGCAGAACAATGTGCGAGAATTACAGAATATGTATAACCATATAATAGTATAGAAGCTATGTATTACCCTTATTTGAGAGGAAAGCAGTACGAGCTATTGGCGCTAAGGGCTCTTTGTTCAGAATTGACTTCTGAACAAAGAGGGAAAGTTATTCCTATTATTGAGCCTGTAAGGGAAGTAAAGAACGACACACAAATCATTCAAGCCTTCTCCACAATGATGACCAGCAAAATGCACTTTTGCCTGGTCCTCAATCCAAAGAATGGGGATTTTAAAGGACGAGAAGATATGTTTTTTCCGGAGGAGATAAAAATGAAGCTTGCAGAAGGGGGTAGTTGGACCCCTGCTTTTATTTTGACCGGTGACACAGATCGTTTGAGTGGGCAGATTAATACCATGATTTCCGAGAATGGTTTTACAAGTGTTTTGATTATACTACCCAAAAATGAAGAGACGGGCAAATGGGATGCCTTGATGGGTCGTGAAGAAGTGACCACGCTAGTAATTTGTGATGCGGATTCCCGTTCAACCATGAGGCAAGTGCGAAAGTATGATAAACCCTTTGTGCGACTGGATGACTGTTTCCAAACAGAGTTGCGCAACAAAGACTATAGAGGGAAAGAAGACCAAAGATTCAATGACAATGTGGCTTTCTATGAGCAAGAAGGATATGCCGGATTTGGTGATTATACCATCTTGCCCGAAGCCTATTCGAAGGGAGGCATGCTCCCGTGGGTTGTTGCCATTCACATGACATACAATAGAAACGAAGAAGAGGTGTGGGTTCATCACTTCCTCTCAGAGTCGAACGATAACGGGACTGAGAACATCCAGCGAAAATTCAGTGAAGCGGCAGAGCAAGTAAAATCCTTCTTTGAGCAACAATACCCACAAGATATGACACCAGCTATCGGTAAATTGCACTCATTTGTGATTGACGGACATTATCCCGGATTGGGATCGCTGAAGAAAATCTCGATTGAGCACCATATCACTTTGATGAGTAGAAAATAGAACTGCCATGATTATAAGTGCAAATTTGTTCAGATCAGATGAGTTGTTGGGTTGGGCGTCTGTAAATAGCACGGAAGGAGTTTGCGAAATAAGCGGTAAGGAGGAGAATCTGATAGACACTTTGCAGTTGGCAGATTTCTTCTTGACATTATTCTCCTTGTTCGAAGCTGATGCAAACGGACGTCCGCTTGTTGATATCATACAGCAGGACTGGAAACTGTGTGTTGAAGATGAAATTGCAAAAGTCATTTTACCAACTCTCATTTTAGAAACAGGTTTTCTTTTGGCTGCTAATGAGAAAGTTAACTATAAACGTGATGTTTTGGAGCCATGTATTCGGTGGACTGACATCAAGAAAGCTTTGCGAACAGAACGCAGGTTTTTTGCGGGCGAGTTGATTCAAGATGATGATCAATGGGACGTATTCTTTGCCAGTAATTTTACAATCAAGACGAATACGTTGTTTAAGCGGGCTCGTATTAATGAGGACGAGAAAAGGCTTTATACGGAAGAAAAAGATTTGGGTATGCCACCGGCAGACAAGGCCACTTCCGGTAGGGCTAACACGTATGGTATCCCATACCTTTATCTGGGAACTGACGATGATACGGTAATGTATGAGAGTCGGGCACTGAAGAAGGATATCCTGTCAGTAGCCAGTTTCAAGACAACTACAGATCTGGATGTAGTAGACTTTACATTCAAACCGGACTTATTTGCTTTTTATCAACAGTCAAAGGAAGAATTCCTTTTAGTGATACAGCGTTATGTGTTTCTGGATGTCGTTTCAGGTGACCTAAGCAAAGCCGTAAGACGCTATGACGATAAAGAGATTGACTACCTGCCCACACAGTTCGTTTGTGAGTATATACGATTGGTTACTGCAGCAAAGGGCCTGATTTTCCAGAGTGCCCAATATCCGAAGGGAAAGAACATCGTGCTTTTCGATGACAAGAATGTCCGCTTTGAAGGGGTTGTGCATCGGGAGGTGGGGACAGTTGAAATGGCATACGCCTAGTAATTTAATTCGTACTTCGCTCCAACCGACTGCCGCAAGAGCGTCATGTCTGTTTCCGCTGAATACACCAAACATCGTATTGTTTCCATATCGGGTAGGTCGATAAAAAAGGACGAGGGAGTGTAAGCCCAGTATATCGACTTCAAGGATAGTCGATGGTATTGCTTTTATAGAATGCCTTGTGGTAAGGCCGGAAGATAGCCCGGCAATCAAAGACCACAATTTCATTTCTTCAGCATATGATGTGAATAGTGAAACACTTATTGAGGGTCTTCTAATGGGAGATTGTCTTTCTAGTGGCCTTCCAGTTCACCTTGAATGGTATGGAAACAAAGGAACGTATGATGGTATATGATGAATCCATAATGATATGAGTATAGAATCAATCATCGGAATCGTTAGTGGATCAATTGCGATTATCGGAACAGTCGTATCAATCATCCGTTTCATACGGAAGGAGCTAAAGGGCTTTCCCACCCAAGAACTATTTGACACGCTGACCGACAAGAAGTTGCCTGACTCGGAGCATCGGAGTGCGCTCAATAAACTAAACCGTTCTCCCTTGATTAACAAGCGGATAAAGGGTGACTTCATCCAATCATTTGCTCTGGAAAAACGAGGCAGAGAAGCGGTATTGTTTGACATTTGTGACAGCAACGACATTGAGCCGAGTGATGACATCTGCAAGGGTCTGATCGGTTCTTGTATGCCATCCCTGCTGAAGAAGTATCAAGCGAAAAGGCGGACTCAAACGGTTTATATGTCTGAGCTCCTGAAGACGCGGTATCCGGACACTTGCGCTAGACTCACTCAGATTCTCGAAAAGCATGGAGTCAACTATGCCTTCCTGACGGGTACAAAGGATATCTGGTGCCAGGATTATATGCCCGTCCAGACCGAGTCAGGTAAATTGATTCAGTTCAAATATGACCCCAGCTATTTGAGAGAGAGTGAGGAGTGGAATGCATTGCGATCCGACGTGAGCGAGGTCTGCCGGGAGAATGATATCCATCCCGTGTTTTCCGGCATCAACATCGATGGCGGCAATGTCCTCATCTGCGATGGGCGCGCCATTTTGTCCGACAGGATCTTCTCCGAGAATCCCGATTGGACAAAGGAGAATCTGGTGAGCGAACTCGGCAAGTTATTGGAATGTGAGATTGTCATCATCCCTGCCCTGTCCAAGCAATATGACATGACGGGGCATGCGGATGGTATGGTGAGATTTGTTGATCGGAACACCATCCTGGGCAACCGGCGGGCCGATGAATTCAGTTATTGGCAGAAGAAAATGCAGGCGGTGGTCGATCAATATGGTCTTAAATACATTGATGTCCCCTTCCTGACCGATGTCAAGGATCCAAAGCATCCGTTAAGCGCCATCGGCATCTATGTCAATTATCTGGAGGTCGGGAACCTGATCGTTCTGCCCGTTTTTGGGCGGGACGAGGACAATCAAGTCCTTCGCATTCTGCATGAGGTTTTCCCCGAAAAGACCATCGAAACAATCGACTACAACGACGTAGCTTTAGAGGGCGGACTGGTTAATTGCACTACCTGGGTGTATACTTCCTAATATGCGAACTAAGAAGAATACGGAAATCAAGACTTGGCAAGGAGAGAACGGCAACTGGTTCTTTTCATTTCCGTTCCGGCACATGCTAGAGCGGATGTGGGAGCCTATTATTGCCACTATCTTATGGTTCCTTTGTATTTATCTTGAATATAAGATCAGAGGATCCTTCTATTTATTTTTCCCTTTATTTTTACTGCTCTTCATCTATAATGTCATCTGGTTCAAGAGGCCAGAGAAAGCGAACAGAAAGGTCATTGAGACAATGATCCATAAGCTGATGGATCCTTTGGTGGAAGAAGATATCAACGCTATCGGGATGAAATGTGCGAACCGTGTCGTTTACTATGAGAAGGATGCGTCGGATGGAACGATCAAAGGAATCTATCTTCTTGCTCTCTTGGACAATGGCATTGTCTGGAAATATCCCGTTTTGACGCTTAGAGGAGAGAATGGCGCTAAGTACTTTGAATGCAACAGGGAGCATTCGGTTTTCAATAATCAACTGTCCGTCATCACCAAATCAAAGTTCTGGACGCGTCTATCCCATCGGCTAAATCTGTCCGATAAAACTAAATTGAAGATACTGATTGCCAGCATCTTCTTTTTGGGGGCAATTCCTTTTTTGCTGATAGGACTGGGGACTATCTCTTTTATCTTATGGCCGAAATACATTTGGGCGGTGATTCTCATCTTCTTTGCCATCATTGCCCTTCTCATCTATCTTCATTTCCGAATCAAAAAGAGTCTCCCGAAGAGAGAGAAAAAAGAATCCCGTCTTTCCGAAAGAGAACTAAAGGCCACAACAATGCCCGTAATGGATTGGCTGACTCGTTTGGTGAAGCCCTTCCTAACCATATCCGCCACTTATTTCGTCGCGTTTTTCTTTTCTTTTGGCTTGGTATATGGTATATTGGATGCTTTGTCGGGACTTGGCTTGATCCATATTAAACCGGAAACCATAGCCTTCATCACTATCTCCCTAGGGTCAATCATTTGTTCCGCTTTCCACCCCATTCTGAAAAGAGCCCTTCACCTTTCTCCGCTTAGAAGTTGGATAGTATATGATTATATGGCTATCCGCAAGTATTTATCCTTATTTCTTCTCCACCCCAGTAATTTCACCTTCATCTTATATTCCGCCTATTTTGTTTTCTTGACGATCTCCGGCTTTCTGCAAATTCAGTCCAATTCCTTCCTGATTTCGGCAAGCTTCGATACTGCCGTACTGAGAGCTTTCCTTGTCTACATCGCCTTCACCAATATGGGTATTAAAGCCAAGGATGCAGACCTGAATGTCTCTGAGCTTTACCAGTGGGTTCGTTATTATCTATTCGGGCAGGATGAGTTAGATAATGCAACCTCGATTTCCTAAGGTAATAACCAAACTTCGCAAGTAACTTTGAATCCCATTTTCTACTTTTACATCCTTTGCAGAATCGCCTGCATGCTTTTGGTTGCGGAGCTCGTATACTTTTGGATTGCGGACAGGTGCAACATTGTGGACAAGCCCAACGAGCGGAGTTCACATACGAAGGTGGTACTGCGGGGCGGAGGGATCATATTCCTTTTCGGGGTGTGGATCTGGGCGGCATGTATCGGAATCCGGTATCCCTGGTTCCTGGCAGCGGTAACGCTGGCTGCGGGGGTGAGTTTCATCGACGATATTCGTTCGTTGCCGGATTCTGTCCGGCTGATTGCGCAGTTCGTGGCGATGGGGCTGATGTTCAATCAGTTAGGGATCCTAAAGCCGGAGCTTTGGTGGGCGGTAATCCTGGCGCTGATCGTATGCGTGGGGGCAACGAATATCTACAATTTTATGGATGGGATCAATGGGATCACGGCGGGGTATTCGATGGCAGTGCTGTTGCCGCTTTTCGTGAAGAACGGGGCTTTCAAGTCCCTGGACCCGAGTGGAGTAAATGGGATCGGAATCTTCGTGGACCAGCAGCTGATCATGGTGACGATTCTGTCGGTCCTGGTATTCAGCTATTTCAACTTCCGGCCGAAGAACAAGGCGAAGTGCTTCGCCGGGGATGTGGGCAGTGTCGGGATTGCGTTCATCCTGCTGTTCATGGTCGGCTGTCTGATCATGAAGACGAAGGACATCACCTGGCTGATCTTCCTGGTCGTCTATGGCGTGGACGGTTGCTGCACGATTGTGCATCGGATTATGCTGCACGAGCATTTGGGCGAGGCGCATCGCAAGCATGCTTATCAGTTGATGGCTAATGAGTTGGGGATGAGTCATGTGACGGTGTCGCTGATTTATATGGCGATACAGCTTGTGATTTCGCTGGGGATGATATTTCTGATTCCATGCACGACGGTAGTGCATTGGATTTATCTATTCTCAGTGATTGCCGTTTTAGTTGGCGCGTACGTGCTATTTATGAAAAAGTATTATCCCCTTCATGAAGCGTATCTGAAGAGTTTGGAGAAGGCAAGTTGAAACAACAGCCATAGAATCAAAACGTAAGATTGTAACTATGTAATAACCATGAGCGTATTCAAAGACAAAACCCTTTTAATCACCGGCGGCACCGGCTCCTTCGGCAATGCCGTCCTGAACCGCTTCCTGCGCACTGACATCGGCGAGATCCGCATCTTCTCCCGTGACGAGAAGAAGCAGGATGACATGCGCCACGAGTTCCAGGCGCGGATGCCGGAGGTGGCCAACAAGATCAAGTTCTATATCGGCGACGTGCGCAACAAGAGCACGCTGAAGTATGCGATGAAGGGCGTGGATTACGTGTTCCACGCGGCTGCGCTGAAGCAGGTGCCGAGCTGCGAGTTCTTCCCGATGGAGGCCGTCAAGACCAATGTCATCGGTACGGACAACGTGCTGGATGCGGCAATCGATGCGGGCGTGAAGTGCGTGATCTGCCTGTCCACGGACAAAGCGGCGTACCCGATCAATGCGATGGGTATCAGCAAGGCTCTCGAGGAGAAGGTGGCGGTTGCGAAGAGCCGCAATTCCGGTAACACAAAGATCTGCTGCACCCGTTACGGAAATGTCATGTGCTCTCGCGGCAGCGTGATTCCGCTCTGGATCGACCAGATCCGGAATGGCAATCCGATCACGCTCACCGAGCCCAAGATGACACGCTTCATCATGAGCCTGGAGGAGGCGGTGGACCTCGTCCTCTTCGCCTTCGAGCACGGCCAGAACGGCGACATCCTGGTACAAAAGGCTCCGGCCTGCACCATCCAGACGCAAGCGGAAGCGGTGTGCGAGCTCTTCGGCGGCAAGAAGGAGGAGATCAAGGTCATCGGCATCCGCCACGGCGAGAAGATGTACGAGACGCTCCTCACCAAGGAGGAATGCTCCAAGGCCGAGGACCTGGGCAACTTCTACCGCGTCCCGGCCGACAACCGCGACCTGAACTATGACAAGTACTTCAAGGACGGCGACACCAGGCGCGCCACCATCGAGGAGTTCAACTCCAACAACACCAGGCAGTTGAACCTCGAGGAGACGAAGGAGAAGATCGCGAGCCTGGAGTACATCCAGAACGAGTTAAAAGGAGTTCCAAACATCGTGAAGTAGTCTTCCATGATTATCGACCAGCATATCCTCGACACCCTGACCGCCCAGGCCCAAGCCTCCCCTCGCCTGCGGATGAACCTGGATCTGCGCAACAGTCCGGAAGATCAGTCCCAGCGGATGCTGAATGCGCTGGAGCCGGGGACGCAGTTGCCCATTCACCGGCATCGGGGATCTTCCGAGACGGTGGTGATCTTGCGGGGGCGGGCGACGCAGTATTTCTATGACGATGCGGGGCGGGTGACGGAGAGCGTGACGATGGCGCCCGGGTCGGAGTGTGTCGGGATGTCGGTGGAGAAGGGGCGCTGGCACAAGTTGGTCTGCCACGAGTCCGGCACGGTCATCCTGGAGTGCAAGGATGGGGCTTATGAGCCGACGGGACCGAAGGATATTCTATCTGTTTGAGAGGAAGGGGCGGGATTGCTAAAAAAGAGTTAATCTTCATAAAAAACTTATATTTCTGCAGGCGGAGAGGCTAAGACTGAATCATCAAATCAAGCGTTTGTCTATATTTGTCACATGGACCAAAGAGGAACCATAGAGATAAGGGTTTCCGGAAGCAAAGGGAATCTGGATCTGTCTCCCGATCATTACGACATTCGGGAGATTACCCAGTTGTTTGATGCCGTTGAGTCCATCCTTTTCCCCAATAATAAAAAACAGCGGCCGGAGATTTCTTATTCTATTGAGAGTGGCTCGGTGCGTCATATCTTTAAGACAAGTTTCCAGACAATCATTGCAGCCTCGGCCATTCTTGCCACCGTCTCTAAGACTGGGAGCATCGATCAGTTGGACCTGCCGACTGCCCGTGCGATAGAGCGGATTCAGTCTGAAGCTGTTTCCAAGAATTACAATTTCACGATCAGCACTTCAGAGTGGCCCGGCGGGGAGTTAAAGATAAGTCCACAAACGAATTATCGCCGCTCCGAGGTCATTTGGGTGAATGCTGAGGTCTATCTTTACGGTACGCTCACGGATGCCGGAGGAAAGGACAAATCCAACATCCATATCGACACCAAAGAGTATGGGCTGGTAACCATTGATTCCGACAAAGAATACTTGAAGAGTTTCAAGGAGAATCTATTGTATAAGGAATTCGGTGTCCGGGCAAAAGGGAAACAAAGTCTTGCTACCGGAGAGATAGACATGTCAACGCTGAAGCTGATCTCCTTGCAAGGATATCGGCCGGTATATGACGAGAATTATCTCAATGGGCTGATTGCTAAGGCTACAAAATCCTGGGCGGGAATTGACGTGGATGCTTTTCTTTCTAATATGAGAGAAGGAAGCATTTGACATCACCCAAAGACCATTTTTGTTTTCTATGGCAGTACTCTTGACACGTGATTGCGGTTTACGTGTTTGAAACGAACGTTTTCTGGGGTTTTTGGACGGTCCGGGAACGATGACGTGTTTGAAACGAACGAATCCCTGGGTTTTTGGACGCTTCGGCGACGTTGGGGGTCAGTGGAGTGCAAATAGTTGCTATCTTTACCGATAGGTTGACGGGGATAATGAAATACTATCATGAAAATACTTGTAACAGGCGCGAAGGGTTTCGTCGGTAAGAACCTTTGCGCACAATTGAAGAACATTCGGGATGGGAAGGCTCGGAACTATGGGTTTGAGATGCCCGGTCAAGCCGGGCATGACGGAGAAAAGGCCGGGTATGACGGGTTGTGCATCGAAGAAGTGTTTGAGTACGACCTGGACTCGACGCCCGAAGAGTTGGACCAGTGGTGCGCGGAGGCGGACTTCGTGTTCAACCTGGCGGGGGTGAACCGGCCGACGGACACGGCTGAGTTCATGGAGGGCAATTTCGGTTTCGCCTCGACGCTGCTGGATACGCTTCGCAGGCACGGCAACACCTGCCCGGTGATGCTCAGTTCGAGCCAGCAGGCGTCGCTCGAAGGCCGTTTCGGCAACAGCGAGTACGGGCGCAGCAAGAAGGCGGGGGAGGACCTGTTCCTCCGGTATGGGGAGGAGATTGCCGGTCAAGCCGGCAATGACAGGAAAGAGGCCAGCAAAGACGGGAAAGAGGCCGGCAATGACGGACGCCCTGCCGGTTTGCGGCCCCGCGTGCTGGTCTACCGCTTCCCCAACCTGTTCGGCAAGTGGTGCCGGCCGAATTACAATTCCGCGGTAGCGACGTTCTGCAACGCGGTAGCCAATGACCTGCCGTACACGGTCAATGACCCGTCGGTGGAGCTGGAGCTGCTGTATATCGACGACCTGGTGGATGAGATGATCGCGTGCCTCCGCGGGGAGGAGCATCGCTGCGAATTCGACGGGCTGGGCGTCTTCCCGTGCGCGGACGGTCGCTACTGTTATGTGCCCACGACGCACCGGGCGACCCTGGGCGAGATCGTGAAACTGCTGGACGCCTTCGAGGCGCAGCGCAGGACACTCGTCGTGCCCGAGATCCCAGCCGGGAGCTTCGCGAAGAAGCTGTATTCGACTTTCCTGAGCTACCTGCCGGCGTCGAAAGTGGCG
>JAEEGL015120196.1_pt1 | contig 36793 bp, 25 predicted proteins | sample 9134231 | NCBI WGS metagenome assembly JAEEGL01 (sample SAMN16246548, study PRJNA631951) | gut metagenome | biome: gut microbiome; feature: rumen; material: fiber-attached | host: Bos | place: Iran: Karaj | collected 2018-10 | reverse complement strand
GAGATGCACCGTTTCAATGCCGCATTCTCCCCCCGGCGCTTTGCGCCACCCCCCTCCCAGAGGGGGGCTATCCATTGAGGTTTCAACGAAAGCGGGATTTTAGCACCCACCCCCCAAAAGACTGACCGAATACGTCGCCAGCCATTTACTCTCTTGACGTCCGTCCGCCCGATACCGTATACTCCGCCGCGTTCCCATCTGCGGAAGGATGGCGGAGCCCGGTTGAACGCACCTGACTCGAAATCAGGCATACCGCAAGGTATCGGGGGTTCGAATCCCTCTCCTTCCGCCATTTTCATTTAACTTCCGTCGCGAAGCTCGGGCCGTTTCTCTTCCGCTTCCGGAAGGCGGACATCGTGCAGCCGTAGCGGCGCTTGAAGAGCCCGGCCAGGTAGACAACAGAGGGGAAACCGCAGTCCGCGGCAATGCGCGTGATGGGCAGCGACGTCGAGAGAAGCCGGTCGCGGACGCTCCGCAGCCGCGCCTCGGCCAGGCAGTGCGCCGGGGTTTCCCCCAGCGGGAGGAAGAGCAGTTCCAGCGATCGGCGCGAGATGGCGAGGGTGCGGGCCAGTCCCGAAACGGTCAGACCGTGGCAGGCGTCGCGGTCGACGATGTCCAGCGCCCGCGCCAGCCGCACGTTGGCCTGCGGGATGCGGGGGCGGGTGCTTGCCCGGTGCACGACCGAGAGCGGCTTGAAGGTCAGCCGGCGTCCGGCGGAGCCCCGGCGGCCCAGGAGCAGGGAGTCGAGCAGTTCGGCCGCCTGGCGACCGCATGACTCGAAATCCACGAGAATGCTGGAAAGCGTCGGTCGCGACCACGCGCAGACCGTCTCGTCGTTGTCGACGCCCAGGACGTACGCGTCGTCCGGAATGGCCAGGCGCGCCCGGCGGCAGGCCGCGTAGACGAACGTCGCCACGGCGTCGTTGGCGGCGAACACGGCCATGGGGCGCGGCCGGGCGGCCAGCCATTCGGCCAGGCGCGAACATTCGGCGTCGAGGTGCTCCGACTCGCGGTCCTGGCACAGGGGCACAAACGCCTCGGCCTCCTTTCCTGCCTCCCGGAGCTCGGACAGAAACGCCTCGCCGCGCCAGGAGGACCATTCGTCGGGGGGAAAGCCGGGAACGAAGGCGTAGGAGCCCGCGTCCAGCGCCTGAAGCGTCCGGGCAGCCAGGCGTCCGATGGCGGCGGAGTCGCAGAGGATGTCCGCGCGGCGGGGAGAGAAACTGTCTGCCGGGCCGCCGTCGATGACGACGAACGGCCGCCGCACGTCCTTCCAGGATCCAGTAAGGAGCTGGGGCTGCCGGTCGATGATGATGCCGTCGTAGGCGTTGTAGTCCTCCGGGGAGCTCAGTTCGGGGGCAAGGTAGCCGCCGGCGACCTCGACGTCCCAGCCGACGCGGCGGGCGTAGTCCATGACGCCGCGCAGCTTGCGGCGGTGCGCATCGAGCATCAGGTCGAACACCGCGCAGACAATCGGATTCCGGACAGGAGGGGCTTTCTTCCGCTTCATGGTTCCATGGTATCTCGGATTGCGTGAAAAGTGAAGTCGCTTTCTTCGCGTTCAGGGGGTTCCATTTCGGTCCTCTTTGTACTATGATAGTCCCATGTCCAGCAGAGTATCGCATCTTTCCCGCGCCTGCCTTTTGGCGGCGCTTGTTTTCTTCACCTCCCAGAAGGCCCCGGCGGCCTATCCCGGTAATTCGAATTTCCGGAATGTTTCCACGACGACCAAGGTGACGACCCGAACGGATTGGGTGACAAATGTTCTCGACTTCGCGCTCTCGACGCCGTTCGACTGGTCGAAGGGCCAGCTACTGGCGCCTGGTGTGACGCATGTTCCTGTCATACTTACGACCGATGCCGGCTGGCCTCGCCAGATGGTGTGCTATTGCGTTCGCATTGACCTGACGATACCGGGACTGAGGTTCACCGGAACCGACCGCTGCCCAGAGGGCTGGGGCGATCCGATGACCGAGTCGAATTCGTCGTGCGCACAATACGAAAGCGGCCACTACCCCAAACGGACGGTCCGCGAGAAGACGAGCGACTTCCTCGCCCGAAACCGTGGCCCGAAATCGCTCGACGGAAAGGAACGCAACGCAGTCCTCGCCTGGAACGGCGCGGCTTGGCTTCCGTGGTCCGGACACAACACCAATCTCTGGGCCTGTCCGTACAGCCCGCTCTACTCCGACGGCATCCAGATTTCCAACAACAGGACCGGGGGCGTGGAAGTCCCGAACAAGACGGACCCGGCGCCGCAGGCCATGTTCGTCCAGCTGAAGAACGGCATTTCCGGCATCATCGACAACATGTCGGAGGACATGGCCAAGATGACCTGGTTCTGCGTTCCGGCGTTCGTCACGGGCCTCGTCGACGGGAAATCCAACGATCTCGACAACGGCGACGTCGGTCCGCGCACCGCCATGGGCATATCACAGAACGGGAAGACGTGCTACCTCCTAGTTTGCGACGGCAGAAGGGACGGATGGACGGCGGGATGCGATTTTACTTCATTGTCGAAGATTCTCTTCGGAATGGGCGCCTGGGTAGGTTTCAACCTCGACGGTGGCGGCTCGTCAACCCTCTGCTGGTGGAACGAATCCGCCGGTATGCCCGAGGTTATCAACCGGCCCAGCGGCGCTTTGCGCGACAACGGCTCCAACGTGGCGCTCTACTATTCGGAGCCTGTCGCGATCTTGGGGGGCTACTTCTATGAAGACTTCGACTTCCTGGTGCAGGATGTCATCGATGGAGAGTCGCCCAAGTTGATGACGGTGGTGGATGTCATCAGGGATGCGACATTCACGGCCGAGCATCCGTATCTCCCCGTGAACGGCTTCACGTTCTGCTCGACCAACAACGCCTCGATCGGCTGGGAGTCCGGCGTCACGCCGCAGGTCGCTCCGAACTGCTCGGTGACGTTTCGCAACATCCGCTTCCGAGAAGGCTCGCGGACGCTTTTCGTCGCCGGTGGCAGCACCGCCGTCCTCGGAGACGGGGTGGACCTTGACGAAATCGACACCCAGAACGCCAATGGCCTCGTCCTTGACGGCGTCCCGGCCGGACCGGTCCGCGTGTCCTGCGCCACGGTGACGGGCCGCAACCAGACCTTCGCCACCTCCACTCTCTCGCTTGCCGACGCCACCGTCGCCGCGGCTAAACTCGTCAGCGACCTGGACGAGAGCTTCGTCGCCGTCGCCTCCGGCTCGGACGGCAATGTCACGCTCTCCTGGGACAAGCTCATCTCGCTCGGCGACACCACCGGTTCCATGGTGACCGTCTCTCGCGCCAAGATCACCGTGGCGGTCGCCGAGGTGGCCAGCGGCGCCCTGCCTGACGGCGCCCGCCTCCAGGTCACGGTCATGAGCGAGGATGGCCGGCGCTCCACCGTCCAGTCCGTCGCCCTGGACGGTCCCGGCAGCTACGTCTTCGACACCGCCCAATCCTCCGTCCCCGCCGTCTGCGCGAGCGGGTACGCCTACGACTACCTCGTTGAGATCACCGATGCTTCCGGCGTCCGCATTCCCCATACGGAGACGGCGCGCGGCACGGTGACCCTCGGCTTCAATCGCCCCTGGTTTGCGGCTGCAGCTGCCGACGATTCCGAAATCGGCGGCCTCTGGGAGACAAAGCCCCCCATCAGCGACGGGCTCTTTGAGATACTGGAGGATGCTGACACCGCCAGTTTTGTGGCCGACGAACCGCAGACGGGCCGTGTTCGCCTGACCTCCGTCGTCACGTTCCAGGGCGCATTCAGCACGTCAAGCGGCGCGGCTATTCTTGACGAAATCGCCGAGAAGGAAATGCCGCCTCTTGGAGCTCTCTTCCTCGCCGAAGGTGCGAACGAGAACCTCTTGTGGTGTGGACTCGTCCGCGAAAACGGCGCATCCGCCTTCCGCGAACTGCACGGTCCCGCCGCTATCGGTATCCCCGTCACGTTCGTCCAGGAGGTGGACTGGAGCTCCGGCGCCCCGCTCGTCAGCTACCTCGCCTCCACGAACGGCACCGATTTCGCGCGCCTCGTCGACGCCGGGGGAAACGTTTGGTTCGACAGTGCCTCTACCGCGGCCTCTGCCGCCGGGCGCGTCGAGCTATCCGGCGTCGGTCGTGTCGAATCCCTTGTCGGCACCATTCGCAAGCGCTCGCTGACCGGATCGCTCTTCAAGATCCGCTAGTGTTCCATCCGGTCCGCCCGGCGGTCGGACCCTACCGTATTCAACACATGGTAGGGCTGATCGCCGCGCGGTTCGCCTTTGGATGGATTGGACAGGAGCCATTGTTTCGCAAAAAGTGAAGTGTTTTTCCTTCGTCTTTTGCGATTGTTATTTCTCCTCGTTCCTGCTAGGATGGAGACGTTCGTACCACCCCCATACCCCTGCAAGCCATGAAACGTATCGCATTCCTTATTCTTCTGTCCTCCCTTGCCACCGCCTTTGCGGAAGACGCCTACTGGACGTATGACAGCGCCGCCGGCACCATCTCCGACGGCCTTTGGACGTTCAACGCCACAGTGTCCGGCACCCAGATGACCGTCGGCACCTGCACGGTCTATCCCGAGGCGCTGTCCCTTCTTGACTTCTCCAAGCCAGTGAAGGACGCAAACGATGTCGTGTACACCATCAAGACGCTGAACACGGCGATGGTCTCGTTCAGCAAAACGGGCGGCAAACCCGAGGATAGCACTGACAAGGGAATGGCGGCGAAGGTCGGCGAACTACGTCTGCCAGCATCAGGCCTGACGACGATTGGACAGGGCGCTTTTTGTCGAACGGTCAACTGCACGAACGTCGTGAACTACCTTCCCGACTCCGTAACGGGCATTGGAAATTCTGCATTTGCCTATTGTGGTGCAAAGCAGGACCTCTTCCTTCGCGGGTTTTCGGGGGGTACCGGGCGGGGCATTTTCTACTCCTGCAAAATCACATCCATCACTTTTGGTCCAGGATTCAAAACCATAGGCGACACTTCCAATAAAATGACGTCTTTTCAGAGTTGCTCCAGCATTACCAATGTGGTTTTCTCTCCCGAGTCATCCGGGATATCTTTTCCTGCAAATGCTTTTCGCTGCAGGGCGAAACTAACACAACCGCTTATCCTGTACGGAGCGACAAACGTTGCGAGTTCGGCGTTTGACAATTGGCAAATTCCTTCCATCACCTTCGACAAGGGAATCCAACGCATCGGTACATTGACCAATGTCACAATGCTTGCAGAAGTCCACTTTCTCGGCGGTCCGCCATCTTCCCCAGTGACCTTCGCGAACTATGGTGTACCTCCAAAAACAAGCACCATCAAGACCTACATTCCCTGGAAGTTCCGCCAGCAGTGGTGGCCGTATGCGGACGGGTATGTCGAGGGGAACACGTACACAGACGCCCATGCGCTAATCAAGCTGGAGGGGAAAACGCCGATGTCCACGTTCTCCAGCACGTATGCGACCAATCCGGAGAAGCGCCCGCTGTATCTGGAGGACATGCCGCCCCAGGGAATTGTAATACTCTTCTACTAACCTACTGCAGAACCCATGAACCGCCTGTCTTCCATGTTTCTCCTCCCCGCGCTCTGCTTCGCGGCCGGGGCCGCCACCATTCACCTCGAAGCTCCCGAAGACGGCGCCGTTTACGACCTGCACTCGCCCTGCGTGAAGGAGTTCCTGGAGCACTTCGAGGAGCGCGGCGTGAAGCCGCCGCGGCCGAAGCTGTCCGATGCCGAGATCGCGCAGAGCAACAAGCAGCACACCGCCTACCTGAAATGGCGCGAGGCCGGCAGCCCGAAGGACAAGCGGGTCAAGGACTGGGAGGATCGCTTCAACTTCTACATGGACAACGCCTGGTCCAAGGAGCTCATGAAGCGCGCCGCCGAGGAGGAAAAGACCTACCGCCCCTTCCACTGGACCGTGGACGGTCTCGTCACCAACGTCTTCATCGAGTTCTCCACCGAGCCGGATTTCCGCGAGCCGCTCCGCGAGAAGGCCACCATCGAGAAGAACCGGTCGCGCACCGACCACCGCCCCGGCTACCTGAAGCTGAGCACGCGCTACCACTGGCGCGTCCGCGGCACCGACGCGGAGGGGAACGAGGTCGTCTCCGACATCCGCACCTTCACCACCTCCGACACGCCCCCGCGCATGATCGGCAAGCCGATGGAGAACATGCGCGACCTCGGCGGAGGCGTCAATGCCGACGGCGTGCCCGTGCGGCAGGGTCTGCTCTACCGCGGGCAGGCCCCGTGGGCGAAGGCGAGCGAATCCTTCCTCCGCGACCGCTATGTGACGAAGCTCGGCATCAAGACGCAGCTCGACCTCCGCGGCAAGGACGAATTCGAGAAGCGCTGCCAGCAGTGGGGGGAGAGGGGTCTTGAAACGGTCGGCATCCGCCATGAGTTCCACTCCATCATCCCGTATCACGTGAATCATCCGGACGTCTTCACAAAGCTGCCCGCAATCTTCGCGGTGTTGGCCGACGAGAAGAACTACCCCCTGTACTTCAACTGCGCGGTGGGCTCCGACCGAACCGGGACGCTCGCGTTCCTGCTGGACGGCGTCATCGGGCGCGAGGACAAGTACTTCTACGACGACTACGAGCTGCCGTCGTTCAACGAGAACCTCAAGCGCTACCGCTACTGCCGCAAGGGCTCCGAGCTCTTCAACACCTTCGCCAAGGGCGACAAGCCCATCCGCGAGAACGTCGTCGCCTATCTGCTGAAGCGCGGCATTACACAGGAGCAGATTGACGCCATCCGGCGCATCATGCTGGAGACACCCGGCGGGTTGGCAGCCCCCGGCGGAGCGGGGGCCAGCAGCACTCCTACGGCCCCCGGCGGAGCGGGGGCCAGCGACTCTCTTACTACGAGTGTTGCTGATGGCCGCTCCGCCGGCCACCAATAGGGGGTGCGGTCATGGCATTCCGGCTACAGGGCTTCGACTACACCCGCCCGTACTTCTACATGGTGACGCTTCGGAAACTCCCCGGAGTGCCACCCTTCTGCCAGATTGCCGACCTTCCCGAACAGCATTGGACCATCCCCACCGAATTCACGCGAATCTTCGCCGAAGAAATTCGGCACTTCCATGAGACATGGCAGTGTGTGGAGCCCATCACCTGCTTTGCCATCATGCCGGATCATTTGCATTTGCTGCTGAAGATTCGGGATATTCCCAAGCGCCTCAGCCTGCCCCGCATCGTGTGGCTTTTGCGGCGGCGGCTGGAAACTACGGCCCCCGGCGGAGCGGGGGCCAGCAGCACTCCTACTACGAGTGTTGCTGATGGCCGCTCCGCCGGCCATCACCTTTTCGAAGAAGACTGGCATGACTGGATTGTGAAGCGCGACGGCCAGCTGGCGGCGTTCACGCACTACATCCGCGAAAATGCCGAGCGCAGCTGGCGGCGCCAGACGAACCGCGAAAACTTCCGGCGTGTCCAGGGGGTGCGCTTTCTGGGCCGGGAATGGTTTGGCTATGGCAATCCGGACTTGCTGAACCTTCCCGTGATCGAGCCGTTCCGATGCTCGCGTTCGTGGGCCGAGAACGGGCCGGAATGGAAAGAAGCGGTTGCCCGGGCCGGTCGCATCGGCCCCGGAGGCGCGGGCATTGGCACGTTCATGAGCCCATGCGAAAAGGCCTGCGGACGCGCCATTGGCGAGGCCGGAGGACGGTGGATCGTCCTTTCACCGGAGGGGTTCAGCGAACGATGGCATCCTAGCCGAAACCACGAGCCATTCTGCGCCGACGGCCGCATGCTCTACCTCTCCCTCTACCCAGCCATGGCCCGCGAACCGACCAAGGCCGAACTCTACCGCCGCTGCCATGAGATGGGAGACGTGATTGTCTCCCAATTGGCCCCAGGCGGAGCAGGGGCCAGCAACACTCTTACGGCCCCCGGCGAAGCGGGGGCCAGCAACACTCTTACGGCCCTCGGCGGTGCGAGGGCCAGCAACACTCTTATACCGGACAAGGGACAATAACTATGAAAAAAACAGCTACTCTTTTCCTTCTTGCCTCCACTCTGGTGTCCGCGCTTCCCGCCCGCGCCGATTTCACGCCGCCGGCAAAGGACAAGTTCCTCATTGTCGTTCTCGCGGGACAGTCGAACATGGCCGGGCGGGGCTTCCCCACCGAGGCCGACAAGGTCGCGCATCCGCGCGCCGTCATGCTCAACCGCAAGGGCGAGTGGGTGCCGTGCATCGATCCCATCCACTTCGATGTCAACAACTCCGGCGTAGGCCCGGGCAAGACATTCGCCGAGGCGCTGGCAGAGTCCAACCCAACCATCACCGTGGGCGTCGTCCCGTGCGCGGTCGGCGGCTCGCCGATTTCGGTCTGGGAACCAGGGAAGAACTTCTACAAAGGCAAGACCGACTGGCACCCCTACGACGACTGCATCGCGCGCGCCAAGCGGGCCATGCAGGACGGCACCCTCGCGGCCATCCTCTGGCACCAGGGCGAGTCCGATTGCATGCGCCAGAACGGCTACCTCTACCAGGCGCGCTTCCCGGTGCTGATCAACCGTCTCCGCACGGACATCGGCGCGGAGGGCGTCCCGCTCATCGTCGGCGGGCTCGCGCAGAAGCACGCGACGGAGTGGTTCGGCAAGATTCTCTCCAACAACCAGCGCGCGACGTGCGAGTACCTGTATGGGCCGGGCAAGTTCGTGCCGTCCCTCGCCGAATACCAGCTGAACCCCGACAACATCCACTTCACGCGCGACTCCCAGGTGGACTTCGGCAAGCGCTACTTCGAGGCATGGAAGGATGTCCGCGAGAAGCTCGCCGCCGACCCGCAGTACTGGAAGAAGCAGACGCCGCCCAAGGATCTTGCGAATGCGTATCCCATCCCGGACGAGCAGCTGCCCGAACTCGCGAAGATCCCGCTCACGCCGGAGATCGAGCGCTACCTGTTCCCGAAGGGCGTTCCCGAGGCGTTGAAGAAGGCACGCGAGGCGGCCGACCCCGCGAAGATTCCACCCGCCCAGGGCTGGATCGACCCGAAAAAGGGCTGGGACGCCGCTCCGCGCGTTTCCACCGCCACCCGCGAGAAGATGCTGATGAACGGCTTCTGGGCCTTCGGCGTCGAAAAGGAGAACGCCTCCGTGGACAAGGCCCCGGCGGTCGCCTCCCTCCCGTACTTCTTCAAGGTCCCCGGCAAGTGGCCGTCCGGCGGCAAGGGCGCGAAGAACGGCTTCGGCATCTGGGACGCGCAGGGACGCGACCATTTCGGCGTCGATGTCGCGTCCGTCCACGCCGCGTGGTACGCACGGACAGTGGAGATTCCGGCCGCATGGAAGGGGAGGCGCATCGTGCTCACCTTCGACGCCATCCCGTCGGCCGTTCTGGTCTTCGTGGACGGCAAAAAGGCCGGCGAGGCGTTCTTCCCGGGCGGCGAGGTTGACCTCACCGCCTTTCTTGTTCCTGGGAAGCACGAGATTGCGCTTTTCACCTCGGCCAAGCTCCCCGAAACGCTCGTGACGGCCTTCGACGCGCCCGACACCGCGCGCTCGTTCACGAAGAAGTCCATCGAGAACCGCGGCATCTTCGGCGATGTCGCGCTCGCCGCCGAGCCGATGTCCGCGCGCATCATGGACGTGCAGGTGCGGCCGTCCGTCGCCAGAAAGCGCATCGACTTTAGCGTCGGTCTCACGGGAAATCTGCCCGCCTCGCCCCTTTCCGTCACGGCCGTCGTCAGCAAACACCGCAGCTTCAATAGCTCCATCGACTTCTCGCCGGTCAAGCGCTTCTCCGCGGACGCCGTCAAGCCCGGCAAGGACGGACGCATCGTTTTCGGCGGCGAGTGGCCCGACCCCGATATCTGGGACCTCGACGCGCCGCAGAACCTCTACTCCGTCGACATCTCGCTCTCCGCCGGCGGACGCGTCATCGACGAGCTCTACCCCGAGACGTTCGGCTTCCGCGAGATCAGAATCGAGGGGCGCAACCTCCTCCTCAACGGCACCCCCATCCACCTCCGCCCCCGCAACAGCGTCTATGCCAACGAGGGTGCCGTCTCCTACGCCGACTGCCGCGAGGCGATGCGCCGCACCCGCGCCTTCGGCTTCAACTCCATCGTCTTCCACAAGCAGGTCTACGGCTACTCCGAGGGCGACACCGCCATGCTCGACATGGCCGTGCGCGCCGCCTCCGACGAGGGACTCGCCTGCATCGTCTGCATGCCGCATCCGAACCGCTTCGACGACCCGAAGAACCCGCACCACTGGACCTACGGCCCCGCCTACGAGCGACTCGTGCGGCACCTCGTGCGCCGCTTCCAGAACGTCCCCGGTGTCCTGCTCTGGTCCTCGACGCACAACCAGACCGGGTACGAGTCCGACCAGAACCCCGAACTCATCACGGGGCGTCCCGAGGACATCCCGACGGGCATCGTCAACTGGCGCCAGCGCTTCCGCGGCCTCGCCCTCAAGGCCAACGAAATCGTCGCCTCCTACGACCCCACGCGCCCGCTCTACCACCACGAGTCCGGCGCGGAGGGCACGTTCTACACGCTCAACTGCTACCTCGACTGGGCGCCGATCCAGGAGCGCAGCGACTGGTTCGAGCGCTGGGAGAAGGAGGGCGTCATGCCGCTCCTGCTCGTCGAGTGGGGTCTGCCGCACGAGGCGAGCTGGTCGAGCTCCCGCGGCGGCCCGAAGAGCGTGAACAGCTGGTCGGCCCGCGACTGGACGCAGCAGTGCTGGATGAACGAGTACAACGCCGCCTTTCTCGGAGAGGACGCCTTCCGCAGCACGGAGGGGAAGCGCCTGCTCATGGAGCGCCACCAGCTGAAGGTCCAGGGCAACAAGCCCGTGTACTACGGCGGCAACTTCAACGACGTGCTCATGAACGAACCGGACTACCACAAGGTTCTCTCGCTCTACGCCTCGCGCAACCTGCGCGACATGCGGGCCCGGGGCGTCACCTCCATCCTCCCGTGGGACATCGAGTACGAGTTCTTCACGAACAACCCCGCCAAGCCGGCAACCCGCCGCCTCCGTTCCGACGCCTTCGCCGCCGACATCGCCTCCCCGGAAGCAGTCCACAGCGACTACGCCTACGGCCTCTTCGACCAGGCCGACGGCCTCCCGCGCGGCGTGGCCTTCGCCCTGCGCGACGCCTGGCGCGACCAGCTCGGCTGGATCGCCGGTCCCATCGGAGACTTCACCACCGTGAACGACACCTTCCGCAAGGGCGAGACGGTGAAGAAATCGCTCGTCATCCTCAACGATACCCGCCGCCCGCGCACCGTGGCGTGGAGCTGGACGGCCGGCGACGCCTCCGCCTCCGGAAGCGTCACCATCGCCCCCGGCGGACGCGCCGACGTGCCGGTCGAGTTCGTCCTTCCACGCAATCTTGCTGGCAACACGCTCGAGATCCGCGCTTCCTTCAAGAGCGAAGGGACTCCTGCATGGAGCGCGGAGGACACCTTCGCGCTGCGGCTGCTGCCACAACGACTAGGGGAGGGCTCCCCCGAATCCCCTCTCCCCACGGTTCTGCTCCACGACCCGGAGGGCACCGCCAAGCCGCTGCTGGATGCGCTTGGGGTCAAGTGCGAACCTCCCAAGTTTGAAAAGCTGTGGGAATGGTCCCGTCGCCCCCTCATCGTCATCGGCCGCAACGCGGCAATCAGCATGCCGGATGAAGTCGTAATGGCCATTCGCTCGGGCTCCCCCGCGCTCTTCCTGGAACAGGACACCGCCACGCTCCGTAAGCTCGGCTTCCGCGTCCAGGAGCACGGTCTCCGCAACCTCTTCGCTATCGATTCCGCCTTCGCCGGCCTCGACCTCACCGACTGGCGCGGTCGCTCGTCGCTCCTCTCCGAAATGCTCGATGAAGACCGCAACAAGGCCGCCTTCCCGCGCTGGGACTGGGATGGACACAAGAACACCCGCGTCTGGCGCGCGGGCAATCGAGGCGTGGTGGCCAGCGTCCTTCCTGAAAAGCCCGCCATCGGAGACTTCAGAGCGCTTGTTCACGGCGGCTTCGACCTCCAGTACGCTCCCGTGCTGGAATATGCCAAGCCCGGAATCCGCATCGTCTTCTCGCAACTCGACATCTGCGGTCGCTCCGAGCGGTCGCCCGAGGCGGAGGAGGCCCTTGCGTCGCTACTCCGCATCGCCTCCAGCCCGCTTGTCATCCGCTATCCGCCCACTGTCCAAGTGCTGGAAGGCAAAGCCGGGAAGGTCTCATCGGTTCTCGATGCGCTCAAGATTCCCTTCACGCCTGTCGCGTCCGCAAGCGAGGCGGACGCCAGAGGCCGCCTGCTCGTCGTCGGCCCCGGCGCGAAAGTCGGCTCGCTGGAAGATGTGGTCAAGGGCGGTCTCAACGTCCTCGCCCTCGGCCTCTCCGCCGACGAGGCGAACGCCCTTCTCCCGGGGCTCGGGGCGAAGAAGTGCGGTAGGCACGAGTACCCCGCCGTGAGCGATGAACTTCTGAAGAAGCCCATTTTCCACAACATCTCCAACGCCGACCTGCAGTGGCTGTACCCGTCGCAGATGGAAGGGCTCGCGCGCTTCGGCGACGACATGCTCGCCACGCGCCAGATCGGCAACGGGCACGTCGTGTTCAGTTCCATCGTGCCGTGGGCCTACGACGAGAAGGAAATCGCGCTCCGGCACCACCGCCGCCGCGCCTTCGCGCTCGTGACGCGCCTTGTGTGCAACCTCGGCGGCGCGCCCGACGACGCCTTCCTCGACTCCAAGACGCCGCTCTACGTCGACAAGTCCCTCGCCGATGACGACCCCTATCGCTACTATCGCTGGTAGGTGTACGCACCTCCGATTTCTGAGGCCTATCTGACGCACGTCGTACTTCCCCCGGCGCTTTGCGCCCCCCCCCTCCCGGAGGGGGGCAGAATAAAGGAAAACGCCCCCCTCCGGGAGGGGGGATGCCCCGCAAGGGCAGGGGGGAGTACGCCGTGCGGCACCAAAGGCCGAATTTGGGGATACGCTCCTGGTAGGCGCCCTTACACCGGTTTCTCGATGGCCGTGTGCGAACCTTCGAAATCGAGGGTGAGCCTGACGCGCTGTCCGTTCTTCTCGGACTCCCACACGGCGGGGAACGTGTTCTCCCACCGGTCGGCGGGGAACGTGTTCCGGTAGGTGCCGGTGTCGGCCAGGGCCCGCTGGACGAGCGGCCGCCGTTCGGGCGAAAGCGTGGACATCCGGTCGGAGAGCAGCAGGGAGCCGCCGACGAAGGCCACGGCCCGCTCCCACAGCTCAACTTCGTTCTGGGTGAGCTTCGTCGAGTCGTCGCGGACGATCAGCGTGTCGGGGTCGTTGATCCAGAGGCGTCCGTTCAGGTAGACGTGCTGGATGATGTTGCGGCAGACGTTCGGGACGGTGGGCGCCTCGGCGTGCTGGTGGACGCCCTTGCACCAGTACGGCGTGATGTCGGTGGAGGAGCGCATGGCGTCGACGATGCCGACGACCGGCGCGAACGGCGTGGTGCAGGCGAGGATGAAGCCGTCGTCGCCGAAGCCGCGCCGGATGGCCTCGTAGCCAAGCCGGAGCGCCTGCGCGCGGGTCGCGGAGCGGTCGAAGTAGCGGCCGCCCTCCACGGCGCACTCGACCATGCAGAAGTCGAGCTTGATGTAGTCGATGCCGAAGGAGCGGATGGTGCGGAAGAGTGATTCAAGGTGCGCCTGGACTGCGGGGTTGGTCGCGTCGATCGCGTACGAGACGCGGTCGGGGCGCGACCCGTAGCACGGCACGGGCTTCCCCTCCGCGTCGCGAACCATCCAGTCGGGATGCTCGGCGAAGAGGCGCGAGTCGCCCCAGGCCCAGAACGGGGCGACCCAGAGCCCCGGCGTGAAACCGCGCGATTTCACGGCCTCGGCGAATGCCTCCAGCCCGCCCGGGAACTTGTCGTTCGTCTCCAGCCAGTCGCCGTAGGAGCGCGAATAGCCGGCGTCGACCTGGATGACGGAAATCTTCTCGAACCCTTCGGCGCGATGGGCGGCAAACCAGTCCGTGTTCTCGACGATGGCGTCGAGCGTGACGTCGTTGAAGTAGTAGTACCAGCTGCACCAGCCGACGGGCGGGTCGAAGCGGCGGCGTGCGCCGGAATCCGCCGCCCACCGGTCAGCGTACGCCGCGAAGAGCGCCTCGGTGTCCGTGCCGTCCTCCACGAGAAGCGGCTCGGAGACAATGCGGGCACCCGGCGCCAGCTCGGCGCCGTCGCAGGAGCAGAGCACGAAGAACTCCTCGACGCCGTCTGGGCCGAGCTTCATCGCGAAGTGGCCGAAGCGGTCCTTCCCGGAGGTGAAGCCGAACAGCCGCATTGCGCCGTCGGGACGGCGTAGGCAGCACATGTTGTCGGACAGGAAGCGCCCGCGCTCGCCGGGATGGAAGTCGGAGGGCGTGGAGACGCAGTTGGGGAGGTACTCCAGCGAATAGTCGAACGGCTCGTCGTCCCAGCGGCGTACGCCGCAGGGACTCGCCATCTGCCAGCTTTCGATGTAGACGCGGAGGTCGGCGACGTCGAAGTCGGAGCGGCCCTCCTTGCGCCATCCGAGCTCCTCCGGGCACACGGTGGCGCCGGAGCGGTTCTCCAGCGCGACGCGGCGGATGCCGTCGTCGGCGGTGGTTTCCTCGAGAACGAGGCCTTTGGCGTTTGCGGCGGCGGCATCCAGCCACTCGCCATCGAGTTTCAGAACGGGTACAAGTTTCATGGCAACCTCAGCGGATTTCATCGAAAACACGGACATAGTCGACGAGGAACGTATCTCCCAGGGCGGCGCGCGCAGCGTCCGACGGCTGGTGCGTCTCGCTCCGGTAGCCCTGGACCTCGGTCGAAATCAGAACGAACTCCGGACGCAGCGAGATGCCCTTGCCCTTGATGCGGCCGTCCTCGCGCCCGTCCATGTAGAACGTGTAGCCCGTCTCGTCCCACAGGACGCCGAAGCGGTGCCAGTGGTCGCCGTCTGCGGAGTCGGCTATTTCGTGGTCGTAGCTGCCGCCGACTTCGGCGTGCTGGTGGTCCTGCCCGTAGCCGCCCCAGTGGATGAAGTGCGGCCAGACGTAGTTCGGCTTGAAGCTCTCCATGATGTCGATTTCCGTGCCGGACTCGCGGCTGTCGAGCGACGAGCCGATCACGGGCGACTGGATCCAGAAGGCGCTCCACCAGCCCGTCTTCTGCTGGAGGCGGCAGCGGCACTCCCAGAACCCCGGCCCGTGCAGGAATTTGTTCTCGCGGAGCTTGCCGACGGGCCACTGGAGGTGGTCCGAGCCGAAGACGGTTTCCTTCTGCGGCTCGTCCATGAAGTTGAAGCCGGTCTGGAGCTGGGAGGAGACGGGGCGACCGTCCTCTTCGATGAGGGTGAAGACGCAGTTGCCCTTGCCGTCGAGGTGGACGCCCTTGTCGGTCCATGCGGGGTGGCGACGCTGCATCATTGAGAGCCGGTACGCCCACTTGGATTCGTCGAGCGTCGTGCCGTCGAATTCGTCTGCCCACGCGAGGCGGAAGGCGCGCCCCTTCGGGAGCAGCGAGTCGGCGTGTCCGGCGATAGGGTGTGAAACGGTTTGCGAAAGGACCGCGTCCTGCGCGGCGGAGGAAGGCGATTCGTGTGTCATGGGTGTGCGTTTGTTTTCTGGAACTGGGCACAGTATACACCAACGCGGCCGGATGCGTCAGTCCTTGCTTTTATGTTGCCCCTGCCAATCGGGGCATGGTAGAATTGCCGCCATGAATGCTATTGCCCTCCTCTTTTCCCACTCCCTGTCTTTCGCCATGGGTCTTTCCGGCGCCTGCGCGTCCCGGCCCGCATCCACGGAGGTGCGCCATGGGTAGCCAGACTCCGGGAACCGTCGTTGAAGCGGGAATCTCCAAGAATGCGGCCGGCCGTCTGCCCGAGGACGCCCGCGCCGAAGCGGAGAAGGTCTACGGACGCACCCCGACGTCCGCCGTGTACTGCATCGACGAATCCACCCCGCTTTCGGAGGTGAACGCCATGGACCTCGCGCCCGGCGCGACGGTCCTCTTCCGCCGCGGCGGACTCTGGCGCGGCCAGCTGCGCGTCCGCTCCGGCACGCCCGAGCACCCCATCACCTACGGCGCATGGGGTCGGGGGCCCGCGCCCATCATCCAGCCCAGCCACGACCGCAGCGACGCCGCCCTCTGGCAGCAGGAGCCGGACGGCCTCTGGTCCACCGACGTCGGGACCGCGAGGGACATCGGCAACGTGATTCTCGACCACGCGGACAGCGGCTGCCTCTTCAAGCGGGGAACCCGCGGCGAGCTGCTGCGCGACCGCGACTTCTGGAGCGACCACGACAACCAGCGCGTCGTCGTGCGCTCCGAGTTCGGCAACCCCGCCTCCCGGTGGCGCTCCATTGAGCTGGCCGAGAAGATCCACGGCGTCGACGAGGGCGCCATGCACGACGTCGTCTACGAATCCCTGGCCATCCGCTATGCCGCCGCGCACGGGTTCGGCGGCGGCGGCGTGAAGCGCATCTCCATCTACGGCTGCGACATCTCGTGGATCGGCGGCGGCTACCTCTACACCGACAAGCTCGGCAACGGCGTCCGCTACGGCAACGGCATTGAGTTCTTCGCCGGCGCGGAGGACATCCGCGTCATGAACTGCCGCGTCAGCCCGTGCTGGGACGCCGGCACCACCAACCAGTCCAACGCGGCGGGCTCCATCGAGCGCAACATCCTCTGGAGCGGCAACGAGGTCACCGACTGCGAATACTCCTACGAGTTCTGGCAGCAGGGCGCCAACGGCGCCACCGCGGACGACGTGCGCATCGTCGGGAACGTCTTCAAGGACGCCGGCCGGGGCTGGGGCCACGCGCAGCGCTGGAATCCGAACGCCACGCACCTGATGTTCTACGACACCACCGTCCCGACGCCGGGGTTCATCGTCCGCGACAACCGCTTCGAGCGCGCGGTGAACTACCTCTCCCGCTTCTTCAACGAATGGCGTGGCGAGGCGGACTTCTCCGGCAACGTCTGGGTGGGCGACGGCGAGCCCATCTGCCGCTACCACGGGCGCCCGCGCACCGGTCTGAAGACCCTCAACCCCGACCACCTCGACCAGATCCACGATGACAACCGCGCGGAAATCGAGTCGCAGGGGACCGGCGCCTGCGACTTCGCAGGCGACGCGGATGGCTTCCGCCGCTTCATCGAGACCTTCGGCTTCGGCTCCGACACCTTCCACCGCGCCTGACGCCCCTTTTCCCCTCTCTTTCGGGACCCGCTTCTCCCGGCCTCCGGATTGTGGTAGAATGCTCGCATGACACCACGTATCCAGACCCTTCTCGACTTCACTTTTGACCGCCGCCAGGACGGCTTCCGCCGCGATGTGGATTGGGCGCCGCTGCTCGCCCGCTTCATCGCCGAGGGCACGCCCGACGAAGCCCGCGCCCGCATCGGCCTCCAGGAGATGCTCCGCGCCGAGGGACAGTCCCCCGCCTTCCTCGAAGGCGAGCGCATCGCCTTCACGCGCACCGTCCGCCAGATTCCCGACCTCCATTCCGACGAGGAAATGGCCGCCCGCCGCGCCGCCGGCACCGCCTTCGGCGAGAAGGGCGTCGTCTTCAACCTCACCGCCGACTTCGGTCCAGCCATCCGCGACGGCCTCTACGCGCGTCTCGACGAGATGCGCGACCGCCTCTTCCAGGCCAAGACCGTGAACGACCCCGAGGGCGTCGAGTTTCTGGAGAACTCCATTCTCTCCGTCGAGGCGGTGCTCGCGCTCACCGACCGCTACCGCGGCATTGCCGAGGAGCGCGGGCTCGCCGACATCGCGGCGACGCTCTCCCGCGTGCCGCGCTACGGCGCCACCACCTTCCACGAGGCGCTCCAGTCGCTCCGCATCCTCCACTACGCGATGTGGTGCGAGGGCGAGTACCACTGCGGTCTCGGCCGCATCGACCAGTACCTTCTGCCGTACTACGAGGCCGACAAGGCCGCCGGCCGCCTCGACGACGACGGCGCATTGGAGCTTCTGGAGGAGTTCTTCGTCGCCTGCAACCGCGACAGCGACCTCTACATCGGGGTCCAGCAGGGCGACAACGGCCAGTCCGTCATGCTCGGCGGCGTCACGCGCGACGGCAAGCCCGCCTTCAACGACCTTTCCAGACTCTGCCTCAAGGCCTGCGGCGAGCTGAAGCTCGTAGACCCGAAGATCAACCTCCGCGTCGACAAGACGACCCCGATCGAGATCTACCGCCTCGGCACCGAGCTCACCGCCAAGGGTCTCGGCTTCCCGCAGTACGCCAATGACGATGTCGTCATCCCCGCGCTGGAGCGCTGGGGCTACGCGCCCGAGGACGCGCGAGACTACTCCGTCGCCGCATGCTGGGAGTTTCTCGTCCCCGGGTGCGGCATGGACATCGACAACATCGACGCCGTCTCCTTCCCCGGCTCGCTCGACACCGCGCTTCGCACGGTGTCGAGCGAGAATGACAGCGCGCTACGCGCGAATGACGGTGGCACTGCGCGCCAAATGACAAATGACGGCAATTCGTCATTGCCGTGTGAAGCACGGCCCGTCATTGCGCCGCAGGCACCCGTCATTGCCGTGCAAAGCACGGCCTGTCATTGCGACATCGGCTATGCAGATGTCGAGGCGGCCTTCCTCGCCGAAATCCAGCGCCGCGCCGACGCGCTCGTGGAAAAATACCGCCACGTCGAGATTCTGCCGGGGCCGTTCGTCTCGGCGATTTCGACGGGCTGCGTCGACCGCGCCCGCGACATCTGCAAGGGCGCGAAGTACAACAACTTCGGCATCCACGGCACCGGCATCTCCGTCGCGGTGGACTCGCTCGCCTCCGTTCGTGAACTCGCCTTCGAGAAGAAGCTCGTGACGCTGCCGGAGCTCGTCAAGCTCCTCGACACCGACTTCGCGGGCCGCCCGGACATCCTCGCCGCCGCGAAGGCCGCGCCGAAGATGGGCAACGCCGATTCGCGCGCCGACGACATCGCCAAGCGCGTCATCGAGTTCTGGGGCCACGTCTTCGACGGGAAGAAGAACGACCGCGGCGGCGTCTTCCGCCCCGGCACTGGCTCCGCGATGTACTACGTCTGGCACGCGCGGGAGATTCCCGCTTCGGCCGACGGGCGTCTCCGCGGCCATCCGTTCCCGGCGAACTGGGCACCGTCACTCGACGTGCCCGTCAAGGGGCCGATTTCCGTCGTGCGCAGCTTCACCGAGCCCAACATGGGCCCCGTCTGCAACGGCGGACCGCTCACCATCGAAATCCACGACTCCGCCTTCGCGATGCCGGATGGCGTGGACAAAGTGGCCGAGCTCGTGCGCTTCTTCGTGCTGCGCGGCGGCCACCAGCTCCAGATCAACGCCATTGACCGCGAGACGCTGCTCGACGCGCAGAAGCATCCGGAGAACCACCGCCACCTCATCGTGCGCGTGTGGGGCTGGAGCGGCTACTTCGTCGAGCTCGACAAGGAGTTCCAGGACCAGATCATCAAGCGCGTGGAGCTCGCGGCGTCGTGACCGGACGCGTCTTTGAAATCCGCGAGTTCACGCTGCATGACGGCCCGGGCGTCCGCACGACGGTCTTCCTGAAGGGCTGCCCGCTGCGTTGCGCGTGGTGCCACAACCCCGAGGGACAGCGCTTCGAGAAGGAGACCATGCACCGCAAAAACGGCGAGTCTGTCCCCTGCGGCGAGGACTGGACCGTCGAGGCGCTCGCGGAGGAGCTGCTGCGCAACGCCGACATCATGCTCCAGAGCGGCGGCGGCGTCACGTTCTCCGGCGGCGAACCACTTGCCCAGGCTGCGTTCGTGGCGGCGGTCGCCGACCGTCTGAAGGCGGCGGGCGTCCCCTCCGCGCTGGAGACGAGCGGCCATGTGCCGGAGGCCGACTATCGCATGGCCGTCTCGCGCATGGCGTTTGTGTACCAGGACTTGAAGCACCATGACCCGGAGGCGTTCCGGCGCTGGTGCGGCGGCGACCTCGCGCTCGTCCTCAAGAACCTCGACTGGCTGCGCGTCTCCGGCGTGCCGTTCGCCGTGCGCGTGCCGTGCATACCCGGCGTCAACGACTCCCCGGCCGACCGCGAGGCCCTGCTGCGCCTCGTCGGCCCCGGCGCGACGGTCGAGTTCCTGCCCTACAACGCCGCCGCCCCGGCCAAGTATCCGATGCTCGGACGGGAGTATCCGCTTCGCCAGGCCTTCCCCGAAGCGTAAAGGTGTCGAAGTCTTGTTGACGGCATTGGGGCCGCTCTGCAGTGCCATCTTGCGTCCCGGCCCCAACCAGATTAAACTAGCGCCCATGAAGATTTCCCGATTCTCCCTCCTTTTGTCCGCCGTTGCCGCGCTTGTTCTCGTCCAGGGCTGCCGCCTGAAAGACATCCGCACCGTGACGCTTCACGCGCGAGGCGTCCGCTGCCCAGTCTGCGCGTCCGCCGTGATCCGCTCGCTGGCGACCACCGCCGAGCTCTCGCCCGACCAGGCCGTCACCGTGGACGAGTCCGCCAAGACCGCCACCGCCACCTGGAAGGCGCCGGCCCGGAACAACACCGCCGCGGTGTCGAAGGTCGTGGTCCGCTACGGGGACGGCGAAATCGACGTCACCTACGACTCGATGAAGCTGGCCATCAAGAACCTCGAGTTCGCCGTCGCGCAGGCCGGCTACGACGTGCAGGCGCAGCCCTGCGACATCGCCGCCGACCCCGCCGCGCGGGCGGCCCTTCCGGAAACCTGCCGCGCCCACTAGCCGCCATGCCCGCCGTCCTGTCCGCCCGTTCCGTCCAGAAGACCTACCGCCTCGAGAAAAAGCGCGTCAAGGTGCTCGACGGTGCCTCGTTGGAGGTCGCCGAGGGGGAGCATGTCGCCATCGTCGGGGCTTCCGGCGCCGGCAAGTCGACGCTGCTGCACCTGCTCGGCGGCCTCGACCGCCCGGATACGCGCGAGAGCCGTGTGGAGATTCTCGGCGAGGACATCTACGCGATGCCGTCGGGACGGCGCGCGGCGTTCCGCGCGGCGCATCTCGGCTTCGTCTTCCAGTCGTACCACCTGATGCCCGAGATGGACTGCGTCGAGAACGTGGCGCTGCCGGCCTTCGCCCTCGGGCGGCACGGCCCCGCCATGCGGCGTCGCGCCGTGGACCTTCTGGACGCCGTGGGACTGGGGCATCGCCTCGACCACAAGCCTCTGGAGCTTTCCGGCGGCGAGCAGCAGCGCGTGGCCATCGCGCGCGCCCTCATGAATGACCCGGAGCTGCTCCTCGCCGACGAGCCGACGGGCAACCTCGACGCCGGCATTGGAGGACAGGTGCTCGACATGCTCTTCTCCCTCGGCGGCACGCGCGCAATCGTCATGGTCACGCACTCCCCAGACACCGCATCCCGGTGCGGCCGCGTCCTGACCCTCGCAAACGGCGCCCTTTCCTGAGGCCCCGATATGAACACCGCAATTTCCCCCTCCCTCCTTCTCGCCGTCGCCGTGCAGGCCGCGCGCCGCGCCTCGCACCATGCCTTCGCCAGCCGGAACCGGCGGCAAGACGCCAACTCCATCGCGCACAACGACGTCAAGCTCAAGCTCGACGAAGAGTGCCAGGCCATCGCCATCCGCACCATTTTCGACGCCTTCCCGGACCATTCCATTCTCGCGGAGGAGGACACCGAGGAGCTGGCGGCGCTCAAGGCCCGGGCGTCGGAGTACCAGTGGATCATCGACCCCATCGACGGAACCGTGAACTTCTTCCACGGCAACCCCAACTGGTGCTGCTCCGTGGCCGTGCGCCGCGGCGAGGAAACGCTCGCGGGCTCGGTCGTCGCGCCCGAGCTTGGGCTCGTCTACGAGGCCTCCGCGGACGGCCCCGCGCTCTGCAACGGCGCCCCCATCCACGTTTCCGCGACCGTGCGCCCAGACGAGTCCCTGGTCCTGACCGGCGCCGACAAGTCCGAGGATCCCGCCCGCCGTCCCTTCCGTTTCTTCAACGCCATCGCGGCCATCGTGCAGCGACCGCGCGTGTCCGGCTCGGCGGCGCTGGACGTCTGCACGGTCGCGCAGGGCAGCACCGAGGCGTACTTCGAGCCCGGCATTTTCGTCTGGGACATCGCCGCGGGCGACCTGATTCTCCGCCGCGCGGGGGGAACCGGCACCGCGCTGCGCCGCTTCGGCGGGCACAAGCTCGCCTATCTCGCCTCGAACGGCCCGCTCCACGAGCCCCTCCGCCAGGTGATCGAGCCGTGCTTTTGAGGCATACAGGAGTTTTTCGCCATGGATTCAAAGCAGACACTGCCACACGCCATTCCCGACCTGCCTCCCGAAGAGGCCATCCGTCGAATCGCGGCGGAATGCCGCCGGCGCAAAATCCTCTTCGGAACCGCGGAATCGTGCACCGGCGGACTCATCGGGGCGCGGGTGACCGAGGTCGCGGGGATTTCGGAGGTCTACGCTGGCGGCGTCGTCAGCTACTCAAACGAAGTGAAGGAGCGGCTTCTCGGGGTGCCGGCGGAAACGCTGGCGCGGCACGGGGCGGTCAGCGCCGAAACGGCGCGCGCGATGGCGGAGGGCGCCTGCCGGAGCCTCGGATGCGGCGCGGCGGTGTCCGTGACGGGCATCGCGGGCCCGGGCGGCGGGACGCCCGAGAAGCCCGTCGGGACGGTGTACGAGGCGGTCTGCATCGAGGGCTGGGGGGCGATGGCCCGCCGTTTCGAGTGGCCGGGAATGACGCGCGAGGAGGTGCGCGACCGGGCCGTGCGCGCGGCGCTTTCCTTCCTGGCGGACGAGCTTGCGAGGAGCCGGACATGAGCGCCGGGCGTGTCGCGTTCCAGGCGTGCGGCGGCTACGCGCGGGAGGAGGTCGCGCAGGCGGTCGGCGCCCTGGTGGAGCGCCTTGGCGGATGGGGTGCGTTTGTGAATGCCGGCGACCGCGTGCTGGTCAAGGTGAACATGCTTTCGGACCATGCCCCGGAAGACGCCGTGACAACGCACCCGGAGGTTGTCCGGGCCGTGGTCCGCGGACTTCTGGCGGTCGGCGCGAAACCCATGGTGGGCGATTCGCCCGCAAGCGCCGTCGGCGTGAAGCGCATCTGGGAAAAGACGGGAATTCAGGCGGTCTGCGAGGAGGAGGGCGTACCGCTCGTCCCGTTTGAGGGGGAGGGCGCAAAAGAGGTGGAGCGGAACGGCTACCGGTTCGCGCTTTCGCCGCTGCTCAACGAGGCCGATGCGGTCGTGAGCCTCCCGAAGGTCAAGACGCATGCGCTCATGACATTCACCTGCGGCGTGAAGAACCTCTACGGGCTCGTACCTGGCTACCAGAAGGCGGTGCTCCACAAGCGCCACCCGAAACCGCGGGACTTCGCGGGCCTGCTCCGGGCGATCGAGGCCGAGGTGCGGCCCGTGCTGACGCTGGCGGACGGCATCGTGGGCATGGAGGGGGAGGGACCCGCGTCCGGGACGCCGAAGGCGCTGGGCTTCCTGGCGGCCTCGCCGGACCCGTATGCGCTGGACTGCGCGATTGCGCGGCTGCTGGGGATGCCCTTGCGGAGCGTCCCGTATCTGGCGCATCTCGCGAAGGCGCCCGAAGGCGTCGCGCCGCTGCCTGCGGAGGCCGAGGCGCTGCGGCCGGCGTCGTTCAAGGTTCCGGGCACGGCGCGGACGAGGCTCATCCCGGGCTGGCTGGTGCGGCTGGTCTCGCCGCTGGTATGGGTGCGACCCGGCATCGACCCGGCGAAATGCGTCCGATGCGGCCGGTGCGTGGCGTCGTGTCCGGTGAAGACGCTGAAGATGGGCGCCCCGACGCCGGTGCTCTCGCGCCCAGCGGCATGCATCGGCTGCTGCTGCTGCCACGAGATGTGCCCTGAGAAGGCCATCGAGATGCGCCAGAGCGCCCTGCTGCGGCTCTACGGGGCCTACAAGCGGGACTTGCGGTAGACCGTTTCCCGGTCAAGGCGTGGCAAGGACGGCGTGGACGAACCACCCGGTCGTGGCGTCGCGCTGGAGGCTTAGCGCCAAATGACGGAACTGTGGCAGAGTCTTCGCCTTGCCCGTCCGGCTGGCGGGGCTGTACGCGACGTCGGCGGAGATTTCGACGACGGCCATGTCCCGTCCGGCCATGCTCGACGTGGCGTCCTGTACGGAAACGGAGAGCGTGCGGGCGTTGTCCCAGACGTCCTCGAGCCACTCGGCGGCGGCTTTCCGGGAAACCGTCTTCTTCGAGAAGGAGCCATCCTCCCCTCGGACGGCGATCTCGCACGGATCGGCGAGAATGCCGACGACTATCCCGAAGTCCGGGGACGGGGTGTCGGTGTCGCGCTTCTCTACGCTGAAGGAGCGGAATCCGTCGGCAATGGCCTCGACCTCGCGCTCGGACTGCCGCGCGGGGCTGTTCTGCCATCGAAAGTAGAGACGGGTTCCGGCGAGAAGGAGGACGATGACGATCGAGAGTACACTGCGGCGGGACATGGCGGAAACGTGACTTTCAGATTCTGGTGTTTCTCCCCGGCTGGAGGGTCATTCGTAATGACCGTAATCGGTTCATGCACTATCGTGCCAGTTCATGCTCTGAAAAATGCACACCTCGCTCGTAGTCGGAACGGACATTTTTCAGATGCGCCTGGGTCCTTGGAGACCAAAATGGGTCTTCCTGTATCGGGAACGGGATTCCGCGCTGGGCGATGGCTTGGCGAAGAAACACGGTAATGGCCGTCGAAAGGCTCATTCCCAGATTTGAGAAAAGACTTTCGGCGTCGGCTTTCACGCCTTCGTCAATTCGAAAACTGACCTGTGTCATAAACTCCCCTACGTTCTTTTTGATTTTGCTGTATAATGTGTAGATGATGCTTGTCGCTGTCGCGCGAATAGTAGCACAGTCTGCATGGGTTTGCAAGAGGAAGAAGAGGTTGACCTTGCCATTCCCTGCCGCCCTCTGCTAGACTCGCCCCATGAAAGCCATCGCATTTGTCATCACGGCAGGGCATCTCGACATCGAATGGTACCAGCCGCTTCGCTCGTACCGGTTCTGGACCGTCCGCGCGCTCGAAGAGCTCCGCCACATCGACGCCACGCGGCCCGACTTCCGAACCTACGTGCTGGACGGGCAGTACTACCCGCTTCAGGAATACCTCCAGGTCATGCCGCAGAACCGCGAGGCCATGCGGGACCTCGTCGCCCGCAGGCGGCTCGCGATCGGCCCGTTCTTCACCCAGTTCGACGAATGGCTCCCGAGCGCCGAGTCGATGATCCGCAACTGCCTGTACGGCGACCGCCGCTGCCGCGCCTTCGGCCGCCCCATGCGCGCCGGATACCTGCCGGACAACTTCGGGCACCCGCTGCAGATGCCGCAGATCCTCCGCGGCTTCGGCATCGACAGCCTGCTGTTCATGCGCGGGATGCCCGAGGTTCTGGGAGGGCACGACGACGAGTTCGCCTACGTCGGACTGGACGGCTCGACGCTGTTCGCCAGCCATTTCCGCGAAAGCTACTCGGGCGCCTTCGACATCTTCAACCGGCCGATTCTGCCGTCGCAGCCGCGAAGCGTCCCGTATTATGCCGACTTCCTCTCCTACGAGCACCACCTCGAGCTCGCCGAGCACGACGATCCGCAGCGCATCGCGCGGAACATGGTGGAAAACGTCCGGCGCCTGCTCCCGCGCTACCCTTCGCGCGTGGTCCCGCTCGTCGCCGGCTACGACCACCTGCCGCCGCAGGCGGGGATCGGCTCCTCCGTCAAGGCGGCGAACGAGATGCAGGACGAGGTCGAGTTCGTCATGGGGGACGTCGAGGAATACGTCCGCCTCGCCCAGTCGCGCCTGCCGGACGGCCCGCGGCAGAGCCGGTCCTTCGAACTGACCGGCTCCCGCTACCAGTTCGTGCTGCTCGGCGCGCTCTCTGCGCGCACCTACCTGAAGCGCGAGCATTTCGCCTGCGAAGCCCTGATGGAGCGCTACGCGGAACCGCTCGACGCCCTCGCGGGGCTCTACGGCCACCCCCATGCGCAAACGCTGTTCGACGAGGCGTGGGAGGCCATCATGGTCAACAGCGCCCACGATTCCATCCATGGGTCGAGCGTGGACGAGGTGCACGTCGAAATGCAGGCCCGCTACGGGGCGGCGCGGCAAATCGCCGCCGGCATCGTCCATGAATCCCTTGCCCATCTTGCCGCCGTCTTGCCCGCATGGGGCGGCCGCCGCGACGAAATCCTCGCGGTGTCGCCGGTGTCGGGGAAGGCCCAGCCCGTGACCCTCTGGGTCCCGACGCCCGAGGGGACAGACTCCGCCACGGCCCGCCTCGCCGTCGTCGATGCGTCGGGCGCCGCGTCGCCCGCGCAGGTCATTCCGCCGGAGCCCATTCCCCTCAACGGACGCGGCGACCCCCGCCACGACCCCTTCCCCGGGCGCCAGTTCACGCAGATCCTGTTCCAGGGCGACTTCGAGGCATACGCCCCGAAGACGTATCGCGTCGTCCCCGCCGATGCGCTTCCGCCTGCGGCACCGGCGGTCCTCGCGGGGGACGGTCCCCTGCCCCATCTGGAGAACGCCCTCCTCCGCGTCGAGGCGGATGGCGCCCTTCTCCGCATCGTCGACAAGCGGAGCGGCTGGACGGTGACCGGCCTCAATCTGCTGGAGGAAGACGCCGATGCCGGCGATCCGTGGGACTATGCCGCCCCCTGGACGCCCGGCGAGGTCGTCCATTCCTCCGATGTGCCGTTCTCGGCGCGCGTCGTGGAATCGGGACCCGTCCGCGCGACGCTGGAGCTGTGCGCGACTCTGTCCGTCCCCAAACGGCTGGAAGGCGATGTCCGGAGCGCCGAACGGACGGACATCCCCCTTTCGTTCGTGATTTCGCTCCGGGCCGATTCCCCGTGTGTCGAAGTCCGTCTCACGCTCGATAACTCCGCGGAGGACCACCGCATCCGCCTGCGGATTCCCTCGCCGGTGCGAACGGCCTCCGTGCGCTCGCAGGGGCACCTCGCGGTGCTTGACCGCGCGGTGGAGCGCCCGGTGGAAATCGAGCCCTGGGCGCAGCCGCCAACGCGTCTGTTGCCGTGCCGCGAATGGATCGCCGTCGAAGACGACGCACATGGTCTGGCCGTTGCGCTCAAGGGAATGTACGACTACGAGGCGATTCCGGATCCCGAGACCGGGCGCCCCGACCTCTGCGTCACGCTTCTGCGCGGGTTCGGCTGCATGAACCGCTGCCATACCGCCACGCGAGAGGGCGCCGCCGCCCCGTCCGTCCCGACCCCCGGCGCGCAATGCCCGGGGCGCCACGTGATGGAATGGGCGTTCATCCCCTACGCGCCATCGCGCGATGACAAGGCGCCGTTTCTGCCGGCGGCGCAGACGTTCCTGTACCCGCCGGTCGCCCATGCGGTCCGGGCCCCCCACACGGCCGCGACCGACGTCCGCCCCGCGTTCACCCTCCCCGGCAAACCCGCGAACATCTGCTTCTCCGCCTTCAAGAAGGCGTTCGACGACGATTCGCTCGTGTTGCGGTTCTACGAAAACCAGGGGATTCGGACCCGCGTCTGCCTCCATGTCGATGACAGGTTCTCGCAGGTCGTGCCAGCCCGGCTGGACGAGCGCCCCGCAGGGGACGCGCTTCCCTGGGCTACCCCCCACGAAGTGGAACTCGACTTCGCGCCGTTCAAGGCGGTGACCCTGCTTCTGCGGCGCTAGAGGGGAAATCTGGGAGGTTGCAGAAAGCGCTTGTCCCCGAAACTCCGGAACTCCCCGTGGTGGAAGCAACTCCTGCCGGCCAGAGTACGGTAAAATTCAGACCAACAGTCCATACTTGACCAACAAGTCACAATTTGATAACCTTGGCGCCGAACCGAACGAAAGGAGTCGCCATGCCCGCCATCACTGCCGCTGTCAACGTCAACGAAGCCAAGTCCAATTTCTCGGGACTCCTCGCCGAGGTCGAGACCCGTCTCGCCTCGTTCACCATCATGCGCTACGGACACCCCGTGGCCCGTCTCGTTCCAATCGAACCGGTCCGCAAGATCCATCCGCTTCCGGGCTACGGACGGAAAATCGTCATCAAGGGGAATCTGTTCGCGGACGATTCCGGCCTGTGGGAGAACGCCTGATGAACTATTTGCTCGACACCTGCGCGCTCCTCTGGCTGGGCATGGGGGGCGGCGACTTGAGCCCGGAGGCGAAACGGAGGATCGAAATGGCGGCCAACCTCTTCCATTCCTCCATCTCCGCATGGGAACTCGCCCGCCTCGTCAAGGAGGGAAAGGTTGAAATCGGTGCGGAGCCGGACGTCTTCCTGAGCGATCTGGCCGGTGAATACGGTTTGATTTCCATTCCCCCGACCGACGAAATCGCCATCCGTGCCGCGCAGCTGCCGGACATCCACAGGGATCCGGCGGACCGGATCATCGTCGCGACCGCACTCGCGCAAAACCTCCCGGTTGTCACCGGGGACGGAAGATTTCCACAATACGGCGTCCGCACAATTAGCTAAACTTCCAGGTTGGCCGCCGTTGCGTTTTTCTCCCTGCCAACCATCGGTAGTACGCGACCGCCAGGCACCCCGCTTGTTTTCCTCTTTTGCTTTCGCTACTAGGAGTCTTGGAGGCCTCACTCCCCCAGCACTCCGAAACTCCGGGACTCCCCGTAGCGGAAGCAACACGCGCCGGCCTGGGTGCGGCATGGGTCTCACGCGGAGCTTGCCGGACGCCAGACGCCGCAGGAAAACCTCACACGAAGCCACTAAGCCACAAAGGGAGCGCTGGGGCGGCGAAAGGACAAACCCAGAGGCCGCCGGAACCCAGAGGCCAACGCGACCGCTTCGCGAGACGATTGGATCAAGGGCGGAGGGGCAAAAACGGAGTCTGTCCCCATCTTCGGCACGCCTGCATGTCGATACCGTGTTCTCGCAGATCGTCCCCGCCCGGCTGGACGAGCGCCCTGCGGGAGACGCGCTTCCCTGGGCCGCCTCCCACGAAGTGGAACTCGACTTCGCGCCGTACAAGGCGGTGACCCTGCTTCTCCGGCGCTAGAGGGGAAGTCTGGAAGGTTGCAGAACGCGCTTGTCCCCTAAACTCCGGGACTCCCCGTAGCGGAAGCAACACGCGCCGGCCTGGGTGCGGCATGGGTCTCACGCGGAGCCTGCCGGACGCCAGACGCCGCAGGAAAACCTCACACGAAGCCACTAAGCCACAAAGGGAGCGCTGGGACGGCGAAAGGACAAACCCAGAGGCCGCCGGAACCCAGAGGCCAACGCGACCGCTTCGCGAGACGATTGGATCAAGGGCGGAGGGGCAAAAACGGAGTCTGTCCCCATCTTCGGCACGAGAAATATACTTTTTTGAATAAGAATCCGGGTTTATATGGAAAATCATGTATAAAATACATTTTTGTATCGGTTGTGGCGGCGTTTAGGCTGGCACACAACTTGCTTAGGGCGGTTTCATAGGCAATTGTTCTAACACTCATCACCAAAACAGGATGATCCCTATGAAACGCATCGCCACCCTTCTTCTCGCAGCTTCTTCCACGGCCGCCTTCGCGACGGGCTTCTCCCTGAACGAGGTCTCCGCGCGCGGCAACGCCCTCCAGGGCGCGCTCGTCGGTTCGACCAAGGACGCCTCGGCCGTCTACTTCAACCCCGCCAACATGACGGAGCTGGAAGTCGGCAAGATCTACTCCCTCTTCGGCGTCACGTTGGCGCGCCCGGACTATGACACGCGCACGGGCCCCATCACGACCGACCAGGACGAGACCGTCTTCCCGCTTCCGCACTTCTACCTCGCCGGCGCCCTGACGGATGATTGGTTCATCGGCTTCGGCGCCTACTCCGAGTACGGCCTCGGCACCTGCTACCAGGGCCGCAAGGACTGGCCGCTTTCGTTCGACAGCACGAAGACGAAGATCGAGAGCTTCACGATGACCCCGTCGGTCGCGTGGAAGGCTACGGACGACCTGTCCTTCGGCGCCGGCCTTCGCATCATGTACATCAGCTTCCTGTCCGAGCGCTATCTGCCGGCGCCGTACTCCTCCACCTTCAAGGTGGACGCCGACGACTGGGCGCTTGCGTGGCAGGCCTCTATCGCCTGGCAGGCCACGGAGACCGTCCGCCTCGGCCTCGTCTACCGTAGCGAGAGCGAGTTCAACGCCGACGGCACCGCCTCGCTCAAGCAGATGGGCGTCAAGACCGGGGTCTCGGGCACGCTCACGATGCCGCAGGCCGTCGTCGCCGGCATCAACTGGCAGGCCACGGAGCGCCTGAGCCTGGGCTTCGCCGCGACCTATACCGACTGGACCTCGTTCGACGCCATCAACATGCACTTCGACTCGATGCTCCCCGACCAGAGCTCTGAGAAGAACTGGAAGGAGACGATGCGCTATTCAATCGGCGCCGAGTACCGCTTCGACGACCACTGGACCGGCATGATCGGCTACACGTTCGACAAGGGCTGCTACGACCTGAACTACCCGGACACGATGTGCCCCGCCGGCAACCGCGAGCAGTACGGCCTCGGCGTGTCGTACACCGATGGCCCCTGGACGGTCGCCCTGGACTACATGCTCGTGAACATCCACGACACGGACCGCACCCTCCATGGTGTTCCTATGCAGGTGCGCCACGCCCGTACCGACACGGTCGGACTCTCCTTTGGATACGTGTTCTAAAATGCAGACGATCCCTTCCTATGCGAAGGAGGCGCGGCCCGGATTCCGGGCCGCGTTTTTTTGTAGTCGCACACGGCCGGGATTCTGGTATGATGGCGGGATGAAGGAGATGTTTACCATCGCCGTTCCGACGGAGCTGGCAGGATCGCGCGCCGACGCGGCGGTGCTGGCCCTGTGCCCGTTCTCCTGCCGCCGCGCGGTCGCGAAGGCATTCGCGGAGGGGGCGGTGTCGCGTGAGGGGGCGGACGGGCCGTGCGCCAAGGGGGAGCGCGTCCAGGCCGGCGATGTGCTGTGCGTGTCGCGCCTCTACGGGAAGGACGACCTGCGCGTGGAGCCGGAACCGGCCGCGCCGCTGGAGGTCGTCTACGAGGACGCCTGGTTGGTTGGGGTGTGCAAGCCTGCCGGACAGGACTGCCATCCGCTGGACTTCGGCGAGCGCGGGACGTTGGCGGGGGCGCTTGTGGCGCGGTACCCCGAGATGGCGGGAATAGGCGAGGACCCGCTGGTCCCCGCGCTGCTGCACCGGATCGACGGGGGAACGTCGGGGCTGGTGCTCGCGGCGCGGACGCGCGAGGCGTACGCGGCGGTCCGGGCGCAATTCGAGGCGCAGACCGTGGCCAAGGAGTATCTGGCGTTGGTCGAGGGACGGGTCGCGGCTCCCGGGGCGGTATCGGGGTATCTCGCCCATTCGTACCGAGGCGGGGAAATGCGAATGGTGGCGGCTGCGCCAGGACACCACGGGGCGCGGGCGCTCAAGGCCGAGACGTACTACAGGCCCCTGCGGGCGGAGGGTCGCGGGACGCTGCTGGCGGTCACGATCCGCACGGGCGTCACGCACCAGATCCGAAGCCAGCTGGCGTCCATCGGGCATCCGGTGGCGGGGGATGTGCTGTACGGCGCGGCACCGGATCCGAAGTGGAAGCCCGGAACTCACGCGCTCCATTCGTGGAAAGCGGAATTCAGGCATCCGGGGACCGGAAGAATGGTCGCGATTGCGGCGAATGCGCAATGCTCAATGCTCAATGCGTGATGCACAATGATCAATGCGCGGGACGCTACTTCTGATAGACGCGGATGTAGTCGACGACGAGGGAATCCGATTCGGGGAGCTCCTTCTCCCAGCCGCTGCTCGGACCGGACCACGGGGCGGCCTCGACGCTCATCTTGACGTAGGCGGGCTCGTGGCAGACGCCCTGCGACTTGACCTTGCCGTCTTTGTCGCTCCCGAGGCCAACGAGGTCTGTCTTCCAGACGATTTCGCCGTCGACCGTGAAGGCGTAGAAGGCGGGGTCCCAGAGGAGGCCGAACGAGTGGAAGCCGTCGTCTAGGAGCTTCAAGTTCGGGCCGCCAGATTCGCCGTGCGCGTTGTGGTTCGGGCCGTAGCCGCCCCAGTGGACGGTGTGCTTGGTGCGGCCGAGGTTCCAGGTGTCGAACGTCTCGAGTATGTCGATTTCGCACCCCTTGCGGGAGTCCGTCTCGCGACCGCCGAGCATCTCCCCGGCAAGGAGCCAGAAGCCGACCCAGTAGTCGCTGCGAAGGTGTTTCGGGAGCTTCATCCGCGCCTCGACGTAGCCGTAGGTGAACTCGAACATCGTCTGGTCCTTCCGGTAGTCCTTGCGGGAGCGGATGCAGGCGCTTTCGTAGCGCCAGTGCGGGTCGGAGGTACGGCGGATGTCGAGCGTGAGCACGCCGTCGCCGACATGGACGTTGCGGCGGTCCCAGATGGAGGCGTCCTGGCGGTTCTGGTGCGGGGAGTCCCATTTCGTCTCGTCGAGGGCGGTGCCGTCGAATTCGTCGCCCCAGACGAGGCGGAAGCCGTCGAGGTCGATCTTCTCGCGCGGCGGGGCGTCAGGGGTCCCGGCGAGGGCGGCGTCGGCGAGGAGGCCCTTCATGATGCTGGTCCATATCTCGTAGCCCTTCGGGCCGAGGTGGAGGCGGTCCTTGGAGAAGAGGTCGAGATTCTGGGAGCCGTCGGGGTTCAGGCAGGCGGCGTGGAGGTCGAAGAGGACGACCTTCTTCTCGGCGGCGAGGCGGCGGATGCCGTCGTTGACGGCGTCGAGGGTGCCGGGCTTGAGCGGGGCCTGCGGATTGCTGCTTGGCGGGACGGTTGAGAGGAAGATTGGCATGCGGCGCTCGTAGGCGCGCGCGGCGTCGATCATCGCGCCGAGGTTCTCGATCGTGTGGGCGGGGTCGCCGTGGGCGGTGAGGTCATTGCCTCCGCCGAGGATGACGAGGGCGGTTGGCTTGTGGTCGAGGACGTCGGCGAAGAGGCGCCAGCGCATGCCGCGCGTGGTGTCGCCGCCGAGTCCGCGGTTGGCGACCTTCCATCCGGCGAGGTCCTTGTCGATGGTGCGCCAGTTCTCGGTGAGGGAGTCGCCGATGAAGAAGACGGCGTTCTCGTCCTGCTCGCGGCGGGCGTTGTAGCGGCGGCGGATGCCATCCTGCCAGCCGAACGTGCGGATGGGGCCGTGCCCGGGCCAGAGCTCCTCGCGGGGCTCGGGATAGGGAACGTAGGCGTGCGGGTCGAGCGGCTCGGCGGCGGCGATGGAGAGCGAGGCGCCGTCGCCGACGGCCTCGATGCGGAAGACGTGGTCGCGGTCGCGGAAGAGGTTGCCGAAGGTCTTGAGCTGGAACGTCTGGTTGTTGTTCCAGTGGCGGTTGTCCTGGAGCTGGAGCCAGCATTTCGGGAGGCGCAGCGCGAAGCCGCGGCCGTCGGCGTCGGCGAGGACGAGCGACTCGGCGTCGCCCCGGTACAGGAAGGGGTCGTCCAGCTTCTGCGGGGGGAGGGGCTGCGGGTCTGAATCGTCGAAGGCCCAGCGGACGCCGGCGGCGGCGAGGCCGGCGGGCAGGACGAGCGAGTGGGAGATGCCGGTGTCGGTTTCGGCGATTGGCCCGACGGGGGAGAGCGCGAAGGCGCCGTCGTCGGAGAGGGCTAGGCGGAGCTTCGTGCCAGAGGGGTACGCGAGGACGGCCTCGCGGTCGGAGAGGGACTCGACCTTGGCAACGCGCTCGCCCTTGCCGCCGGTGAGGCGGGGCCAGGGGAGGGTGAGCGTGCAGGCTGGCGCCTCGGAGCGAATCGCGACCCCGCCGGGGGCGAGCCGGAGATCGAGGGCAAGAGCGGGAACGGCGGACAAGGCGGCGAGGACCGCGGCGCGATGCTTCATGGCGGGGCTAGCGGATGAGGATGAGCAGGAAGTCGGGGACTTTTTCCGCGACGAGCGTCCAGGCGGACTCGTCGGACTCCTCGGCCAGGATCTTCCATCCGGCGGCCTTGGCGGCGACGGTGCAGGAGCTGGCGCCGATGACGGAGCCGACGGTGCGCCTCGTGCCCACGGTGAATGGGGCGGCGTCAGCGGGGCCTTCCACAGTGAAGGTCCCGGCGAGGGTGAACGCGCCGGTGGTCGTGATGGCGATGCGGTCGCCGGCGTCCTCCTCGGCGGAGACGTCGATTGCAAAGCGGACGGCGGGGTCGATGGAAAGCGGGGAGGCGGAGAGCGCAAGCGTGCCGAACCCGGAGGCGGGGCCGAGCTTGTGGCTCGGGGCGAGGGATGCTTCGGAGGTGAAGGACAGCCCTCTTTCGCAGATGACCGTGCCGTTGCCCGAAATGGAGCGCGTGCAGACGGCAGGCGCGCCGGAGGCGGCGTAGTAGCGGAGCGTCGCGTTGTTTCGCAGAGTGACGGTATTCGCGGCCGCGCCGAGCATCGAGTCCTGCGACGGCGCGGAGCTGCCGCCGACACGGACCTCGGTGGTGGACTTGTTGTCCGTGGTTGAGCCGATGGTGAAATCGCCGGTGAACGAGTTGAGCGGGTTCATCAGGTGTAGGTAGAGGTGGCAGTATTCGTCGCCATGCGATTCCACGAGAATCGGCGTCGGCGCGGCTTCGGCGCCGCCCGACACCGGGCTGTAGACGTTGATGGTGTAGTCGTACGCGGAGGTCCGGTCGATGTGGAGCGGCTGCGCGAGCGCGAGGGAGAGAGAGTCGTCAACGGCGGCGCCGAAGGTGAGTCCCTTGAGCTGGCCCGTGCTGAGGATCTGGTTCGTCGCCGTGGCGGAACCGGTGTCGAACGTCAGCGTCGAGGGGGTGGCCGGCGCGAGGAAGGTCACGTAGGAGCCGCTTCCGTGCTGGATCTCGATGTTCCCGACGGAGCGGTCGCCGTCGAGGTTGATTGTGCGGCTCACGCCGTAGACGTCCCAAGAGGCTCCCCCGACGGGGATGAAGATCTTGTCGCCGGGATAGCCGGGAACCTTGCGCGCGTAGGGTGTGTCGGTCGTCCACATCGGATCCGGCGCAGACCAGACATCGTTGGTGGAGCGCCAGGTGAAGACGTCGGGGGTGGTTGTCGCGACGGTGGTGAAGCTCACGACGTCGAGCGAGAAGTTCTCGCCGGCGGAGTTCGCCACGGAGTGACGCACATAGTAGGTGTCGCCGAGGGTGAGGCCGGAAATCTGCCGGGAGTAGACGCCGATGGCGGAGATGGCGTCGGGGTAGACCTCGACGTGGTCCCAGGCGGAGGGGTTCTCGCCACCGTCCGTTGTGCCGTAGTAGGCGCGGAGCGTGACGGAGCCGTCGGGCGTGAGGCTGAGCACGTCGGCGTGCACGGTGGCGGACGTCTCGCCGAGCTCGTCCACGGCGAGGTTCTGGACGGAGGCGCCGGGCTTGAGCTTGGTGGCGGTGACGGTCCAGCCGTCGGTATTGTTGCCGTCCAGCTTGAAGCTGTAGCCGTCGGGGACGGAGGAGGGCGACCAGGTGACGGAGCCTGCGCCGGCGGGGATGGTGAAGAGGGTCCAGGTCGTGCCGGTGCCGATGGTCTCCTGCTCGTTGAAGACGATCTTGCCGGCGACGACGAGATCCTTGGTCGTGGTGATCTTGAAGGCGTCGGCCTTGGCGTTGGAGACATCGAAGAGGAAGGTGGCGTTCGCGTCGATGCCGAGCGTCCCCTTGGCGACGACGTTGAGCGTCCCGTAGTCCGAAGACTCGGTGCAGGGCGCGAGCACGCAGCCGTCGCCCAGCACCATGCCGCTGTTGTTGTATGAGTTCCACGTGGCGTCGTAGTTGCAGCCCTGGACGGTGCCGTTGCCCTCGACGCGGTGGCGGAGGCCGGCTGCGTCGCCCTTGTTCCAGTAGAGCGTGGCCCTGCTGTACACGTGGACGACATTGGCCGGGTCGCCGAGCATGGAGTCCGTGGCGTTGCCGCCATGGCCGACCATGAACCGGATGCCCGAGTTGCCCCCGACGTTGACGAGGGTGATGTCGCCCCGGAAGTCGTTGGCGGCGTTGCTGAAGAAGTACTGGCCCTGCGTCCAGTCCACGCCGGACTTCGTGAACGTGATGTCGCAGGGGGACGCCGCCGAGCCGCCTGTGATCTTGGTGTGGAAGTACGCCGTCATGGTCGTCGTCTTGTTGAACACGTTGAAGGTCTTGAACGTGACGGGGTTGGCGAGGGAGAGCGCGAGGTTGGACTCGCCGGCGGCGGCGCCGAAGAGGACGTTCGAGTAGAGGTTGACGGCGGATGGCGAGCCATCGCCGGTATCCAGCGTGAGCGTGGCGGGCGTCCCGGCCGAGACAAAGTCGGTGCGGCCGAGAGAGAGGTGCCCGGCCGTGGCGTTCTGGGAGATTGCGACGGTGCTAGTGCCTTCGCCGGCAATCCTGGCGGTGTCGCCTGCTTCGGGGAGCGTTCGCGCCGAACTCGTCGGGGTCCAAATGCCGACGGCATGCCAGCTGTCGCTGGCGGCCGTGCCGTTGTTCCAGAGGAGGGTATCCGGGTCGGCCAGAGCCGCGGCGGGAAGGCAAAGCGCGACAAGCGCCGAAGTCCAGATGGAAAGGCGGGAGGAATGTTTCATGGCCGGATCCTTGGGTTTCGAGGGTATCCCGCACGGTTCATGCGGGAAACAAGTCCATTATCCGGGAGGGAAATACTTTCGGCAATCGGTGTTTTTCATGGAACAAATATGTTTTTTCATCAATTCTCCTTGACATCTAGGTAGGCTGGATGCAGAATCGCGGCATGGCTAGGACATGGCGCGACATCGCCCGCGAGGCGGGGTGCTCCCTGGCGACGGTTTCTCGCGTCGCCAACGGGACGGGACCTGTTGCGGCAGGCACGGCGGCTCGGGTCCGGGCGCTTCTGGAGGGCGCGGGCGGGACGGAGACGCCGTCAGCGGCGGGCGTTCGCGGCGGACGGCCGCGCGGGTCGCTCTCCCCTTCCTCGGACGTCGAGGCGGTGCTTTTCCGGAACGAGGGGG
>JAEEGL011972802.1_pt1 | contig 36794 bp, 22 predicted proteins | sample 9134231 | NCBI WGS metagenome assembly JAEEGL01 (sample SAMN16246548, study PRJNA631951) | gut metagenome | biome: gut microbiome; feature: rumen; material: fiber-attached | host: Bos | place: Iran: Karaj | collected 2018-10 | reverse complement strand
GGCCGCGGCGGCGGCGGCGGCGGCGGCGCCGGCGGGCCTTCCATGGATATCTTCGGCTACAACGTCAGCCCCTTCGCTTTGGCAGATGCGAATACGTTCACTTACGACGATTCTGTCGCCCGCGGTGGCACCGGGGGTATCGGCGGCGTCGGCGGTGCCGGTGAATCCGGAACCAGCGGCGTGAATGGCGCCAGCCGCAGAATCGCAATGATGCGCGTTTGCGGCTCCGGTAATTCCTGCGCCTCGGGATATACATGCAACGCCGATAACATCTGCATCCCTGATACTTAACCAATAAATGCCTGTCACTTATAGCCCTGTGGTTTGACCATGGATTCGGTTCGCTCAGGGCTTGTGGTTTATCATGAGAAACTGCATACTTCTGCAAACTCCAAGCTCCAGGCTCTAAGCTCTGAGTTCCAAGCCATAAGCCATAAGCCATAAGCCATAAGCCATAAGCCATAAGCCATAAGCCATAAGCCATAACAGCATTGCTATATTCTAATTGCTAATTGCTAATTGCTAATTGCTAATTGTAAGTGGTTTCCCCTCTGTCCCATAACCAAGGTGAGAACACATGCCTCTGCATCAGAATGAACAAAACACACAGAATACAGTCGATGTCGTCGACGTACAGATCCCCATGTTCAGGGTTGTGCTCTATAACGATGACTATACGACATTCGATTTCGTCATCTCCATACTCATCGAGGTGTTTCACAAATCCGAGCAGGATGCCATTCGCATCACGAATCATGTGCATCACCGCGGCAAAGGGGTTGCCGGCACCTATCCGAGGGAAATCGCCGAGATGAAGGTGCGGGATGTCCATCAGCGTGCCGAAGCTGCCGGATATCCGCTGCGCGCAGGCGTCGAGACCTGATTCACGCTTGACTATTGTTTTCCCGCGCTCAATATCTGCCCGCTGCACCTTTGGGATGCTCCCGCGAAATGCAGCGATTGTTTTCATCCAGATTATTTGGAACCTTCAACAGATTAAAGTCAGTCCATGGAACCATTTCAACTCGAAAAATTGTTGTCCGATGCTCAGGATGTTGCCATAAGCCATCGCAATTACTACACGACCCGCGAGCATTTTCTCTATGTCATGCTCACGCTTCACGAGGTTCGCGCAGCTTTTGCGGCAATCGGCGTCCCGCGTGATTTCATTCAGGGGCAGCTTGAGCGGTATTTTAGCGAAATGCTCGAGGTCGCTCCCGAGATTAAACCCAGCGACGAAATCGCTGTACTCACCGAATCCCTCAAATCGCTCGTGGAGCAGACGCTGCTTCAGGCCATCAGTTCCGGCAGGCAGTTTCCCCGCGAAATCGATTTTCTCATTCAGATGTTCAACGATGAGTCGTCTTTTTGCGTGGCTGTTTTCAAAGCCATCGGTCTCAAATCCATTGCGCTCATGCGGTGGGCTTCTGAACATACCGTCGAGCAAATCAAGGATTTGAGCGAAGCTGCGCTAAAACAGGGTGAAGTCATGGGCGACGATCCCGTGCTGCTTGGGGATCCCGCCAAAAGCAAAATTCCCGAGAATGAAATCGATCGCGACGAATCCACTTTGGGTGAGTATGCAGAGTTGTCCGATCTCGACGATGACGATGACGAACCCGATGAGGGAGAAAGAGGACGCAAGGCTGAACCGGCTCTTATCGATGGCGACAATGATGCCGGTTTTAATCAGATAAAGAAATTTGTGACGCGTCTCGTTCGTATGGCCAGAGACGGCAGGATTGATCCCGTCGTTGGGCGTGATCGTGAGATCGAGACGTGCTGCCAGGCATTATTGCGCCGCACCAAATGCAATGTGCTGATTCTCGGTGATGCCGGCGTCGGAAAAACCGCCATCGTCGAAGGACTTGCCCGCCGCATTGCGCTCGGCGATGTACCGTACGATCTGTCGGGTGCCGAGATCTACAGTGTCGATATCCCGTCGCTGATGGCCGGAACGAAATTCCGCGGTGAAATGGAAGGCCGCCTCAAAATCATCATCCGGTATATCAAGCGCCGCAAAAATGCGATTCTGTTTATCGACGAACTGCACAGTGCCGCAGGCACCGATCGCAATGGCAGCTCCCAGGAAATCCTCACGCTGCTCAAGCCGGAACTCGCCAAAGGCCGCATCAGGCTTATTGGAACGACGACTTACGAGGAATATCGGCGCGTGCTTCAGTCCGATTCCGCTTTGCTGCGGCGTTTCCACAAGCTCGACATCGAAGAGCCGGACGAAGAAACCACGCGGAAAATCATTCATGCTATCAGCGAGCATTATGCAGATTTCCATCACGTCGATTATACAGATGAGGCGCTGGATACCGCAGTATTGCTGGCTGGCCGCTATATGCCCGAGCGCTGTTTCCCCGATAAGGCCATCGATGTGATCGACGAAGCCGGAGCCGCCAACCGCATGCGACCGCTCGATGAACAGCTCACGACTATCGATGTGCCGCAAATCGAAAAAATCGTGACCAATATCGCCCGCATTCCCGATTTGCATGTTTCCAAAGATGAGACCGGACAGCTCAAAACTGCCTCCGAGCGCATGAAAAACGTCATCTTTGGCCAGGATCAGGCCATCGATACGGTGATTGATCTGGTCAAACTGTCGCGCGCCGGCATTCGTGCGCCAAACAAACCCGTGGCCTGCATGCTCTTTGCCGGTCCCACCGGCGTCGGAAAAACCGAGGTCGCACGACAACTCGCCAGCATTCTCGCGATGCCGTTTGTGCGCTTCGACATGAGCGAATACCGCGAGGAATACACGATCTCAAAATTCATCGGTTCTGCACCGGGTTATGTGGGCTTCGAACGCGGCGGTCTGCTCACCGAAACCATTCGCGCCAAACCCAACTGCGTCCTGCTGCTCGACGAAATCGAAAAAGCACACCCCAGCATCTACGATTTGCTGCTGCAGGTCATGGATGTGGCAAAATTAACCGACAATACCGGCAAATCGGCCGATTTCCGCAACGTCATTCTCATCATGACGTCGAACGCCGGCGGCGTCGAAATGAACAAGGTGCGCATCGGATTTGGCCACGAAATCGACGTCTCGCAAGGCATGAAGGATATCGAGCGGACGTTCTCGCCCGAGTTCCGCAACCGCCTTGATGATATCGTCATGTTCAACGCGCTGACGCCGCCAACGATGATTCAAATCGTGTCGCGGCAAATTCGTGAACTTGAGGCACAGCTTAGCGAAAAGCGTGTTTCTATTCAGCTCGACGACGAGTCGCGCCAGTGGCTGGCCGAACGCGGCTACGATCCGCAATTTGGCGCCAGACCTATGGCACGCCTGATTCAGCGCGAGATTTCACTCAAGCTCGCCGACGAAATCCTGTTCGGCAAATTGCACAACGGCGGCACCGCAAAATTCCACCTCAATGCCGAAAAATCTGGTCTTGCTTTCGATTGCACCGACGACAAAGTCGTCATCAAAGTCAACGGCGCGCAGGATTCAGAAACAACTGTATGATGCCGGGCTGTCTGCTTTGCAGACACGCCCGGCGTTTGCACCTATGCCTGCGGCATACGGTGCAAAAAAGACCGCCTATGCCTGCCGGCATACGGCGGCTTTTTAATCGAAAAAAATAAAACCTGGCACGCGACGTGCATAATAGTCTTTCCAGCAGCGTGGTTCGACACGCAGACGAGAGTTCATTCTGAATACATTAAATAAGGAGCAAAGCAATGAAACTTTCATGGTTGAACGGATTATTGGCCATTTCATTATCACTTGGGATTTCATCGGTTGCATTTGCCGAAAACGTGAATGTGCCCCCGCGTCCGGGCAACAGCCATTCAGCTTCTGTAGGCCCGAGAGGCAACAGCAGTGCACGTCCTGCAAATAATGCACGTCCTGCAAACAACAATGGGCGTCCCGCAAACAACAATGGACGTCCCGCAAATGGCAATGTGAACCATAACAACCATCAGCCGAATCATCATGCAAATGTCAATGCCCGCTATTCGGCACATCATTCGCACAAGACCGTTGTTTCGTCACGTCATTATGTAAAGAATGTGACGCCGCGCGTTGTCCCGGTGGTTCCTGCACCCGCGCCAGTCGTTGTGGTTGAGCCCGCTCCGGTAGTGGTTGTCCATGAGCCCGCGCCGCTTCCGCCGCCCGCGCCAGTCGTTGTCGTCCATGAGCCTGCACCGCTTCCGCCGCCCGCGCCAGTCATTGTCGTTCATGAGCCTGCGCCGCTTCCGCCGCCCGCGCCAGTCGTTGTCGTCCATGAGCCTGCGCCGCTTCCGCCGCCCGCTCCGGTTGTCGTTCATCATCATGCGCCGGTTCCGCCTCCTCCTGCACCAGTCGTAGTTCACCGTCCCGCCCCTGTTCCGCCTCCTCATCATGGTCCTGCGCATGGTCCTGGCGGTCATCACGGCCACGGACATCACGGCGGCCACCGTTAATCGGCTTAAGATAATCTCCAGAAACGGCAATCGGTATGCACTTCAAAGCTGCCGCTTGCCGGTTTCTTTAGGGTTATGGTCATTGTTGTAAATCATCGTTTACGATACCGAAGTGAGGTAAATTATGAAATGGCATTTACTGTTTGGCTCAGGGACGATTGCAGCGATGTTGTTTATTCCTGGTTTCGCGATGGCTCAGCCGCGTCCAGATGTGCCCAGAGACTGCATAGGCCGCGGTGGTGAAGTGATGTGTCATATCGACAGATGCAGCAGATTCTGTGACAATCACCATGGTCCCCAGAATCATCATCCGGGGCCCGGACATCATGCAGCTCCGGTTCCGCCGCCACCTGCGCCGTATCATCATGCAGCCCCTGTTCCGCCGCCACCTGCGCCGCATCATCATGCAGTCCCGGTTCCGCCGCCTCCGCCACCGCATCATGCCGCACCGGTTCCGCCGCCTCCGCCACCGCATCATCATGTCGTTCCGGTTCCACCGCGTCCTTCCAGAGCACAGATCGATGCCGATATTCGCCGATTGCGTGACGATAATGAGCGCCTGCGTTTCGATTTGGCCCGCGAGACTTCTATCGCAAACGATCAGTACAACGCATGTGTCTACAATCTGCCTCCGGTGCTGCGCAGCCGATGCGTTTACCCCGATCGCGAAATCAACCGCATTCAGCGTCGCATCGCTGAAAACGACAGGGAAATCGATCGCCTCCGTCACATGCGCTGATGCATGATGATACCTTGTGGCTTATGGCTTCTTACGATTAGCCATAAGCCGCAGACTTATAAGCAGTCTGTATCCACGAGCTTGCAACAAAGCCTTATTTGATACTGCATGCGTTGCAGATTGCTATATTTAACAGTCGAATCGAAGCAAATCCGCGATGCAGATTGAGAATTGACTGTTTTCTTTCCCGCGACAGCCGCTTGCGAATGCAGTCGTTTGCATGTTTGGGTGTTTTCAGCAGACAGGTTTGTATATCTTTGTCGTAGTACTGTCGCATTTTTTGCCATAGCCGGATCCGTTCGTCGTTTTCGTAGATTTCATCCGGCCTCAGCCGATAGGGATCCGGTTCAAAAATGCTCGCATGAATGCGATAGACCTCGCGGTTGCTTTCGTTGCGGAACCATTCTGTCTTTCTTACGGCTTTGGATTCATTCATCAGGCGCTGCTGCTTTTTGAGGTATTTGATGATCCCGTATTTCAGATGCGGCCACAGATAGGTCGTCCATTTGGTGCTTTTTCTGGCTTCGAATTGCCGGATGGTTTTAAGCGCAATATACCAGCCTTCGGCGATCGTATCGTCAAAAAGCTCATGCGTGGGATGCCGCAGATATCGCAGTGTGATGGCACGAATGTATTGTGACAGCATCTGGTAATTGTCATTTGATAATTCATCTCGTCTGCAGTTCATATCATCCTCCTGCTGCATCATTCCAATAGGGGGCATGCTCGCAGCATCAAATCGCTGTGCTGCGGGATTTCCGCTAGCCGGGTGTGCACTGCGTGCAATGGATGTCTATGATCTGTGGCAATTGAAAAAAAATCGGCCCCAAAAAAAGAAAAAATCGCACTTTGATTGTCTTGAAGTTCGATAGGCGTTTTGAGTAAGATCACTTTAATGGCCGTCGTTTGCCAGTATTCTGGCAGTCAAGCAAACCAGGAGTTCTCCATGAAATTATCTCAGGCGATATCGCGTGTTTCTCTGATTTTATCTTTATGTGTGTGTGCACCTGCTCTGTTGTCCGGGTGCGGGTCTAAAATCACCCCCGAACCAGCGGTGGCTTCCTCCGAAGTGCTGAAATCGTTCGATTCCAGAGCACTCGTTCAGCCAGAAACGATGCGGATTTCGTCTCGTGTCGATTACGTCGATGAGGTGCACAACAAGCGCGTGGTCGGACAGGATTTGGTGATTTCATCGAGAACACCGCAGTCGATGCGCATCACCATCTCGGCTTTCGACAAGGCCGTGGCTACTCTGGTGACTGACGGCGTGGCGTTTGCGCTGATGGATGTCGGCCAGAATGCCTATGTGACAGGTATGGCAACCCCCGAAAATATCTCGCGCATTCTCCCCGTTTTTCTGTCGGCAGCCGATTTGTACCGCGTGATTCACGGCATGTATCCAATCGACGATCTGGCCGACAATGCCTACGAAACCCAGACCTTCGCCTGGAATGGCCGGGAGAATGGCTACTGCCGATCGCTCAATATGAAAAACGGCAATATCCAGCACGTCTATTACCGGTATCCTGGCGGGGATATCTTCAAAATCGTCGTAAAGAATCAGGACAAAGCCGTTTATACCTATGAAGCATCCGAGTTTAAGGATTATTCAGCCGCTGGAAACACCTACAGATTCCCGACCAAAATCCTGTTCAGTTTGCCGGAATTCAAGACCGATGTGAGACTCCGCATCGACAAGGTCGATTTCAATGTCGAGCTTTCGGATGCCGTTTTTATGCTGATGCCGCCCGAAGGCGCACAGATCTTCATTCTGGAAGATGAGTGAGATGCATCAATGACCCTGGCGCGAGTCGAACGCGCGACTTACAGAGATTAGGAATCTCCAGCTCTGTCCATCTGAGCTACAGGGCCATTCATGCCACAAATTGTCACATTTTTTCCCCATTTCGTCAATTTGTTTTTGTTTGATTGTGGGATATAAACCTACAAAAAGATAATCGTCGATCTTATTTCGATTCTGGTTTATCCTAGAGTGTCTTTTGTGCGTGCAAAAGAATGCCAGGATTCACTAAAATCGCGTGATTGCGCATGACTGAGGGGTTTTATCTTGTCAAATTACGTCGTCATCGAAGGTCTGATTGGAGTTGGCAAAACAAGTCTGTGTCGATTGTTGCAGAAACGTTTTGGAGCCAAGCTCGTTCTGGAACCATGTGAAGCCAACCCGTTTTTGGCCAGTTTCTATGCCGATCCCGTGCACTACGCCTTTCCGGCGCAGATGTTTTATCTGGCCAGCCGCTATCATCAGCAGCTCGAACTGCTGCAGAAAAACCTCTTCGAAACGCTGACCGTCGCGGATTATCTGTTCGACAAAGACAGAATCTTTGCCGAGCAAACGCTCAACGACGACGAAATGGATCTCTATAACCGTTTCACCGAGTTGCTCAGCCATCACGTTTCAATTCCCGATTTCATCCTGTTTTTGGATGCGCCGACCGAAGATGTGCTGCGCCGCATCGCTCGCCGTTCGATAGATGCCGAGCAGGTAATCGAGGCCAGCTATCTGAATGCACTGCGTGCGCGCTACTACAAGCTTTGGGAAAACTGGACGCGGTGTCCTGTTTATGTGCTTGAAACCACCAATATCAACTACGTCGATAACCCCGATCACGCCGATTACATCTGCAGAATGATCGATGGCTATCTGCGCCACGATCCGCTTCCCGATGCCCCAAAACCCTATCAGCAGAACAGCGCTCAGAAAGTTCTGTTCAATTACTAGTTTGCTTTTTTCGCTTGAGACTATCAGCCGATGACACGCTCTGATGCCATACGACAGCTGGACGCCTGGTTGCTCGTGCCCGTGGATTACGAAAAGATTCTGCCGGCATTGCTCGAATTGAAGGGTGACCGCGAATACGACAGCTATATTGCAAAAGTTGCCGAATCGGAGTTTCGCAAACCAGCAGAAATCCAGGCCGATGTCGAACAATACGCACAGCGTCGCACGGAAATCGAGGCGCGCTCGGCTGCACTTGACCAAAAACTTGAGGCCATTTCGGGCGTAAAAAATCGCAGCGTCTCAGAGGCCTTTGCCTCGGATAACGAAGACGTTTTCGACGGTCTCACCAACCGCATCAATCGAAAATACGACGCCGACGCCCAAAAAGCCGATAACCTCAACAACGCTTTCAACAAATACGTCAAAGGTTATCGCGGCAGCTCCAGTTCCGGCAGCGCGCTCGTGCCCACCTGCCGCCATTGCAGCCACGAGCTCAGCACCCGCGTCATTCAGAAATATCCCGATTCGAGCCTGTTTTGGCTAATTGTTGCATTCATTCTGTTCCCCCCGCTTGGGATTATTATGCTTTTCACGTCCAAAAAATCGGTTTCCCAGCAGTATTGTCCACGCTGCGGCGCGGTTCACTGCGAGCACATCATTCATTGATTCGTATGCATTTGGGTTCACGTGCTATCGTGCCTGCGGCACGATACGCACCGTGGCCGATGCTATGGGGTTCCCCCATACGCATCGGCTTTTTTTTTTGGGGCTTTTACGGCGACCGTGCTTTTCTTATGAGTCGTGATAGCTGGCGAGTCTGTCCGTGGGTTTCACCCACGGTTAAGATATATGCCGCCCCTGCGGGGCTCTGCGGGTGACGTCCCTTTGGGACGTATCTGATTGTTGTTGTGCCTTGATGTCTTGTGGGCATCAGCATATCATCGGCACTTTGGTCTTACAGAGCCTTATGATTTGCCGTGAGATTCGGGCAAAAAAAAGCGGCGGCGTATCCAACGGATAGCCGCCGCGGCGTGCCGTATTGGCCCGCAGGGCCAATAGGCGCGCAACATTATCAAACGAAATTATTTGCAGTTCGGATTGGCTGCAATTGCCTTGTCTGCGAGTTTTTTGCACGCCGGCGTGATGTCGCTCGCCTTGAGAGCCTGTTTGTAATAGTGAACAGACTGGCAGGGATTGGAGCGAGCCTCGACGGCTTTTTTGCACAGTTCTTTGGCGCTGACTGCTGCAGGTGCGCTGTTTCCGCTGCCGCCGCCGCTGCTGCTTCCGCCGCCTGTGCGTTTGGAGCCGCCGTCTGAACCGCCGGAACTGCCGCGAGGATGCTTGACATCGCGGATGGCGTCGTCGAGCTTGGGCAACAGTGGGCTCTTGGGATTGAACTGTTTGAGATCGTCGCGGGCGAGTTCTGCAGTGGTGATATCACCGGCGTCGAGTGCTTTGGTGGCGCGATCGTAGTGGAAGTTTTCGAGGCATTCGTTGGCCTGGCTCTTGAGGTTATGCTCGATCATGAAATTGTAGGCCCACGTGTTTTTCTCGATAGACTCGGTGACTTCGAGCGCTTTGCGGCACTGGTTGTCGTCGAGGAAGTTGCGGAGTTCTTCGAGCGCGTTGCGGGCAGCGATTTCGCGCTTGAGCTGGTCGGCCTTTGAGATATAGAGCGGCGATTTGGGGTCGATTTTTGCGGCTTTGTTGCACAGTTCCTCGGCCTGTTCGAAATTGCCTTCCTTCATGGCGTCACCGCAGCTGATGATGTATCCCATCAGTTCATTTTGCTGATTTTGTTCGGCGAGCACCGCAGGATCGATGACTGGGCCGGAGGGCTGGTTGTTTTCGTTGCGCCAGTTCAGAACGAGGATGAGACCGATGACGGCGAGGCTGATGGCGATAACGCCCATGATGATGGGCAGCGCGTTGCTGCGCGGGGTGTCGTAGATACCGAAATTGAGGGACCAGAAATCGCCGGGCCCGCAGTAACGCATGATGACGTGACCGAGGGTGATGGTATCACCGCTGCTGAGTCTGAAGGGCTCGTTGATGGGGATGCCGTTGACCTTGGTGCCGTTGGAGCTGTTGAGATCGGTGATGACGAAATCGCCGCGTCCGTTGCGGCGGACTTCGGCGTGAGAACCGCTGATGCTGTTATGCTGGATGCAGATATCGCATTCGGGATTGCGGCCGATGACGATTTTGGTGCGGGTGACGTGATATTCGACGCCGGCAAAATTGGACGAAATGACGACAAACCGCGGCTGCAGCTGCGGCACTATATCGAGCACCTGATCGGGATTATCGGCTTCTTTGCGGACGTCAACCGCATTCGCATCCTGAATGTAGAGATGATAGTCGCCGATTTTGATTTCGTCGCCGAGCGCGATTTCGGTCGGTCCTTCGATCTTTTTGGAATTGACTTTCAGGCCATAGCGCGCGGCAACCGGCTCTATGTAAAGCTTTTCGTCGGGGCCTTTATAGATGCGGGCATGATGACGGGATACATTCCGCTCTTTGAGACGGATAAAATTCCCCTCTTTTCGGCCTATCGTTATCTCCGAACTCGACGGATCTATCGGGGCTGTCTTTGAATTGCCGTCTGCATCCTCAATTAAAATCTTGAGCATCCCTGTTTCCTGATTCAATGATTAGCGTTGATTTCCTTGATTTGATTAGATATGCCCGACTCGGGGCATACTACAAACCATACACTATACACGGATATCCGTTTTTTGAAAAGTACTCAATTGGATCGATCGGTCTTTTCTGCTTTCACCTTTTGGCGTTTTGTGCAAAATAATGTTGCCTTTCGGGCTCCCCGGGGCGAGCCGGCGCTTCTGTGGCCGGTTTCTCGACTTTTTCTCTCGCTTTTTTGGGTTTATTCATGGTTGATCTCAAGCTTTATAATACTGCCACTCACGAAAAAATGGACTTCAAGCCACTCAGGGAAGGCAAGATCTCCATTTATGTCTGCGGTCTCACGGTCTACGATTTGCCGCATATCGGGCACGCAAGGACTTTCGTCGTTTTTGACGTCTTCAGACGTTTCCTCAAACACATCGGTTATGATGTGACTTTCGTGCGCAATCACACAGATATCGATGATAAGATTATCCGCCGTGCGCGCGAGGAGAATACGACGCCCCAGGAACTCGCGTCACGTATGATCGATGCGCTGCACAGCGACATGGCTTCCATCGATGTCGAACAGGCCGATATTGAGCCGCGCGTCACACAGCATATCCCCGATATCATCGCTTTCATCCAGAAACTCTTCGACAACGGGTGCGCCTATCAGGCCGGCGGCGACGTCTATTTCCGCGTTGCGGCTTTCAAGGATTACGGCAAATTCTCGCACAAGAATCTCGACGAACTCCTCGCCGGTGTGCGCATCGACGTGAACGAGGCCAAGGAAAATGCTGCAGATTTCGCGCTCTGGAAGGGGGAGCCGTCGGAAGATAAGCCCGGATGGGATTCGCCGTGGGGACGCGGAAGACCCGGATGGCACATCGAATGTTCTGTCATGAGCACCAAATATCTCTCGCCGTCTTTTGATATTCACGGCGGCGGACGCGACCTCATTTTCCCGCATCACGAAAATGAAATCGCACAGGCTAAGGGCGCTCAGGATGGCGACTTTGCAAGATACTGGATGCACGTTGGCATGGTCGAAATCAACGGCGAAAAAATGAGCCACTCCCTGCACAATTTCTGGACTGTCCGCGATATTTCCAAACAGGTGCATCCCGAAGCTTTGCGCTATTTCTTCCTCACCACGCACTATCGCAACAACATCAATTTCTCGCACGATACGATTAACGAAGCCACGCTGCGCATTACATCGCTGTATCGCACGCTTGAGGCTGCCGATCGCATGCTCGAAGCTGCCAAAGCCAAGGATCCCTCCATCGCTGGCGATGAAGCCGCGATTGCTGCCGAAGTTGTGCCGTTTATCGAAGCAATGGCCGATGATCTCAATACGCCGCGAGCGCTCGCCGTGATGGCTCAGGTTGCAAAAAACGCCAACGAAATCATCGATGCACGTGGTAAAAAGAAACCTGAACAGCTCAAGGCCCTCGATGTTTACAGAAAGGCTCTCCAGAGAATGGGCGATCACTGTGGCCTGTTTTCTCGCGATCCGCAAAAGGCCATCCTGGAACTCAGAGATTATGCCGTCAAACGTCTCAACCTCGATGTTGCCGAAATCGAATCGCTCATCGCCGAGCGTACACAGGCCAGAGCCGACAAAAACTGGGCTGTTTCGGATCAGATCCGCGATAAGCTCGCCGAAAAGGGCGTCCAGATTCTGGACAGACCCGAAGGCACGACCTGGCAGGTTTCGTAACACGGATATTTAATGGATCTGCACAGGTTCCGGTAAAGCCCTGTGCATCATCACTTCGGCTGCCGGCAGCTGCATGCGGCTTCGGCTGCCGAAAACAATCGTGCGCTTCTGTATGGTTTTTTCATAGTTTCCAAAATGGAAACACATCTGACAATTTCATTCCTTAACCTTTGAATTTGGAGGAAAAATGAAAATTTTCTATAAAGTACTTGCAAGCATTGGCATGATCGCGCTTTCGACCTCGGCGGCTATCGGTATCCGTCATCTGGTGAGAGGTTCCAAAAAGAAAGCAGATGAAGGCAGTGCGCCCGATGCAAACGCTCAGAACCGCTCCGAAGCTGATGATGCTGCCAACGATGAAGATATTGAGGATGCCGAAGATTCGGATGATGCCGAAGACGCCGAATGTGCTGAAGATTCGGATGATGCCGAAGACGCCAAAGATGCTGAAGATTCGGATAACGCCTAAATCTCACAACGTATCTCCCGGGAGCCGCTGACGCGCCCGGCATCACAGCAGTCAAATAATGCTCTAAAGTAATGAACGGACGAAAGCTCAATCATCTGGCATCTCAGGTATTTGGATATGCGGATTCCGAAATCGGTCATCGCATCGGTTTTTTGGTCGATGTGCCATCGGAACCCGCAGATGATACCGTCAATTGGCAGCAGCGGCGCGCAATGGCTATGCATTGCGCACAGGTGCTGGCCAATTTTCAGCATGCCTGTATGCTCTATGCCTATCAGTCCGTTGGCCGCAGCAATTCGGATTTGATTCATCCGGTGCACGCCATAGCGCTGGGTGACGAAGTCCCTGGTTCTGCGGCGCAGCTCGATGCCTACCCCGGCGAGGTCTGCGAGATATCCGAGGTTTACAATCGTGCGGAATTCTGGATTGTGCTTACGCAGCATTCCGCAACGGTGCCGATTCGTCTGGCTGCCGCAAGATACGGGTTTCGGGCTGTGACGCTTCCCGGGTTGTGCAGCTCCATGTTTCCGGCGCTCGATCTCGATGTCGCCGAAACAGACAGACGCGTGTCGCTGCTCACCAAAGCCCTCACGGATGCGGATACCGCTGAAATCGTTTTCGGTGTCGGGGGGCGCAGGTTTACCCTCGCCGTCGATCTGAGATACCGTATGGGCATCGGTTTATTGGGCGGGATTTCCTGCGATGGGCAGGTCGTGACGCTTCCGCCCGGCGAAGCCTATATCGTTCCCTACGAGAGCGAAAAAAATGGCCTGATTTCCTTCACTTCGGGGGAACTCCCCATTCAAAAAAACGGTGATATCGTCGTTTGTGATGTTTCCGAAAACCGGGTGATCTGTATCGATGGCGATAACGCATTTGCCGAAGAATTGCGCCATGCCATGATGTGTGAACCCGCTTTTGCAAATATTGCAAAACTCGGTCTTGGGATTCTCGGGGATCTGGGCATTCAGCCTGTTGGCAGTCACCTTTACGACGAAAAACTCGCACTCCACATTGGGCTTGGCCGTTCCGAGTACCTCGGCGGTGTGACGTCGCCTGCCGATTTCCGCGACCACCGCATGGTCTCTCATGTAGATTATATCTACCATCCGGCTCTGATGCCCGATATCCGTATCGATCGCGCAAAGCTTATCTTTAAGGATCACGAAGCCTGCTTTATCGAGAACGGTCATTATCGCTTCGACCAGATAACAGCCAATAGCTGATTGCTGATTACAATTGCTAATTGCCAATTGCGTTTTGGGTTAATAATTACTACATATATGCCCAAATGCATCACTGTATCGGTGATGCCGCAATTTCGTTTTATAGGAGCAGATAATGAAGAATACTCGCTGTGGTTGGGCGATCGCTTTCGCCTGCGTGATGGGGCTGTATGGCTGTAGTGAGGATGCAACCGTTGGCGTATCGACGCCTGCGTGTACGGGCGCGAACTGTAACGTGATTGATCCGCCGCCGCAGAGTGAGTGTGGCAATAGCCTGCTCGAAGAGGGCGAGGCCTGTGATGATGGCAATCAGTTCGGAAATGACGGCTGCGCTGCCGATTGCTCACATGTCGAAGATGGCTATACCTGCACAAGGCCTGGAAAGCTTTGCACCAAGAACGAACGGAAAGTCTGCGGCGACGGCAGTGTTCAGGAAGGTGAAGCCTGCGACGATGGCAATCAGGCCGGCGGTGACGGATGCTCTGCAGATTGCAGTCAGATCGAAGATGGCTATACGTGCAAAAGACCTGGAAAAGCCTGCATCTTTGTTGGACCGGCATGCGGCAACTTCGTTATGGATGATGGCGAGGAGTGCGATGACGGCAATCTCGAAAACGGGGATGGATGCGACAGTACATGCCACCGGGAACCCGGATATGTTTGTGTCGATGGCGTGTGCTGGAAAATTGAATGTGGCAATGGTGCTCAGGAAACCGGAGAACAGTGCGATCCCGGTAAAAATGATGCTCCCGAAAAATACGGCGAATATGGTCTGGGAGCCGACGGTCAGGTTCTGTGCACCCCCGATACATGTCAGTATGCGCATTTCTGCGGCGATAAGAATTTGGACGATGATTTCGGCGAGGAATGCGATCTTGGCACCGACCTGAATATTGATGTCTATACGAACGGCTCGGGTTGTACTGCCGACTGCAAAATCCCCGATTACTGCGGCGATGGTAAATTCACCTACGATGCTGGCATGGAAAAATGCGATCCATCTGTTCCCGGCGGAAATGCCGGATGCAACAGCGATTGCACCCCGCGTGATGGGTTTGCGTGCAATCCGGTCGACGGCACATGCAAAGAAATCAATACCATCAAATGCGATACGAGTTCGATTGATTCCGGTGAAGAATGCGATCAGAACGGCAACGGATGCAAGAATTGCCATGTAGATTCCGGTTATAAATGTATCGCCAGTATCGTCTCGCCATGCACGGCTTGCAGCGGCAGTCATACCTATGCCAATTATCCGTGCTGCACCACCACCGTCGGACAGCAGTGCAAGAATATCGCTGCCGGTTACGGCGATGGCATCCTCGATCCTGATGGTTACGAAGAATGCGATGATGGCAACAAGACCTCCGGTGATGGCTGCTCCGCCACCGGTACCATCGAAGCTGGTTTCATCTGCAATGTTCCCGGTGCGGCATGCACGCCAATCTGCGGCGACGGAAGACTCGTCGGCGGCGAAGCCTGCGACGATGGCAACAAAAAGGGCGGCGATGGCTGCTCCGCCGATTGTAAGGTCGAAGCCGGTTATTATTGCAAAACCGCCGGAAGACCTTGCGAAATCGATTACTGCGGCAACGGTTACGTCGGCACGAACGAAGTTTGCGATGGACAGCCCGGATGCGGTTCTGATTGCCATTCCGTGAATTCCGGTTATTGCTATTCAGTCTCCAGAGGCCTCTATTCCTGCTCCGGCTCTACCTGCGGCAACTATATCCTCGAAGCTGGCGAGCAGTGTGATGATGGCAACAAACTGGGCGGCGACGGATGTGATCCCAACTGCAAGAAAGAACATGGTTATGAGTGCCCCACAGGCGTTGCATGTCGTCCCGAATGCGGTGATGGCAAGGTGATGTGGCAGATCGGCGAAAAATGCGATCTCGGTACTGATAACGGCAAAGGCAAGGGATGCACCATCGACTGCCGCGTCGATACCGGATTCACCTGCACCGATCCAAGCACTGTATTCCCCGACTCCATCAATCTCGATGTCACTTACCGCGATTTCATCGGCATGAATGAGTCCGGAAGCGGCAACGGCTTTGTCAATTCGGCGCTCTATAACGAACTCACTTCCAGCGATTCTTCACTTTCCGCAAATAACAAATGCGCCAGAACCATGCTCGATGGCGACAAGGAATGGTTTAACCATACGTCCAATATTATCAACAAATGGATGGCGAATAACCGCTGGCTCAACACTGGCCGCGGTTTCCCCGATTTCCAGGGATTCACCGGAAACCTTTGCTTCGGTCTGGTCGAAGATTCGCTCGATGCCGATGGTAAGCCTGTTCTCACCAACAACCTCGATGCTTCTTGCTGCGGAAAAATGGTGCAGTCCAATGGTTTGCCAAACTCCACATGCGAAGCTTTCAGCAAAGCCACGAATAGTGGGCAGAATCTTGCCTACAATGGTGCCTATTACAATTATCCGTACAATGCATGGTACAATCCAAGCAAGGGATGGCGCCGTTATCACATGCTGTGCGGCAAGGCGTTCGCCAAATGGTATCGCGACGATTCCCGCATCAATATGAATATTCCCGGAAAACTTAAACTCACCAAAGAATCCGGCAAAAAATATGTCTATAACGCCAAGACCGCAACTTCAGATCAATACTTTGCACCAATCGATGGACAGGGCTTTGGCAATGTCACGCACAGCGCCAATAATGTTGAAGTGCCGCACAACGGAAACTTCACCACCGAAATCTCGACCTACTTCCAGTATAAAGGCGGCGAACAGCTCAATTTCAACGGCGATGACGATCTCTGGGTATTCATCAACGGCAAACTCTTCCTCGATATGGGCGGTTATCACGCCGAAGTCGAAGGCTGGAATACGCTTGCCAATGGTACCTGCTCCAGCCCCGACAACAAAAACGGCGGCACGATTTCCCGCAAATGCGATGAACGCTACGGCATCTATGAAAACGGTCTGTATGAGCTCAAGGTCTTCCACGCTGAACGCGAAGCTTCCGGCTCCAACTTCAAACTCACCCTCGACGGCTTCATCAATCCCAGCTCCGTTTCGTGCAGCAGCGCATGCGGTGACGGTATTGTCGCCAGCGGCGAAGAATGCGATATCAAAGATCACACAAACGACTCCGTCGCTCAGAATCTCGGCTGCGTGAACTGCAAATGGAAAACCCCGAATACCTGCGGTAACGGCCGTATCGAAGGCAGCGAGGCCTGCGACACCGGTTATCTCTGCAAACAGGACGCATACAAAGCTTCATGCGCCGCGCTCGGCCTCACCTATGTCGAGAATACGCGCTGCGACGAAACCAAATGCAAATACTACGATTCCCTGTGCGGCAACGGCTCCGTCGATGCCGGCGAAGACTGCGATTCCTCGAGCAATCCGCTTTGCAATCCCAACACCTGCAAGTGGTATTGCGGTGATGGCATCGTCCAGGCCAACAAGGGTGAAGAATGCGACGCCGGCTCCAGAAACAACAACGACGGCAGCACCAACTGCACGACCGAATGTAAGCTCCCGACCTGCGGCGACGGCATCGTCTCTCTCTATGCCGGCGAAATCTGCGACGACGGCGTCAACAACGGCACCTATGGCGAAGGCAAATGCATGGCCGGCTGCGTCCGCACCGCTCCGTTCTGCGGCGACGGCAAGGTTCAGTCCGAACACGGCGAAAAATGCGACCTCGGAAAAGCCAAAAACACCGGTGCATACGGCGGATGCAAAGCCGACTGCACAATGGCACCGCGCTGTGGTGATGGCAACATCGACGAGGCATATGGCGAGGAATGCGACAACGATTCGGCGGGCTGCGTCAATTGCAAAATCGACGTCAACTAATCCTCACGCTTGCTGATACCAAAGGCGATCCACCCGGGTCGCCTTTTTTTATGTGTGCCCGGCCTATTGCCTGCGGCAATACGGCCAGGGGCTCGCTATGGGCACGCCCATAGCGAGCCATTCCGTGCTATCTGCGATACGCCCGGAATCAATGGTGTGGATGAACAGTTTACCCTGATTTAACATTTGGGCCCCTCCCCCGCCACCACCACCAGTTGCGTCTTGAACTGGGCACACCCGTACATTTGGGCCTGTCAATGACACGCCAAATCATCAGTGTCCTTTGCATGATGCCGGGATCAGACGATTCAGCATGTCTCGTCAGACATGGATGACACGAATGACCTCGTTATGGACGCAACCGAAGCCAGGGATGTGTGAACCTGCCAGACAGTGTCTGTAGATCTTCATGTTCACAAATATGACTCATGTATATATATGTGGCAATTCACATTTTTTTGGCCCAAAAAAATGAAAAATCTAAAATTTACCGGGGTTGCGCTGCGCTTACCCCGGGCTGTATTCTTGCGCCCCTTCAGGGCGCTGGAGGTTGCGCCACTACGTGGCGCGTCGGATTTATGGGATTACGCTCGCATGGGCGACCACATGGGGTCGCCCCTACTCGCTATGTAACACCGTTATTCACTATTCACTATTCACTATTCACTATTCCCCAATTTCGGTGCTATATACATCCGCCGGCAGATGAACCGGTCTGTCGCTGAGATTTGGTTAGGGTGGCTTTTACATGCATTCAGTTTTTAATCATCCATATATGATGCGGATTTGCAAGCCTGTCTTTGGGATAATGCTGGCACTTTCGGCTTTTGTCTGCGATCCCTGCGACGTCTTTGCTCAATCGCCCGAGGCCGCCATGATGCCCGAAAAGGGCGAAATTACTGGTGAACTTCGACGTGGCGAGCTGCTTGTGACGGCACTCAAGCGCGAAAAAATCGAATCCGGTTCCGTGACTCTGGCCATACAAAGTCTCAGACAGGTGTTTGATACCAGGCTGTGCCGCGCTGGCGACAAGTATCTCTATCGTCTGGGAAATGGCCGAAAACTTGCGATGCTGCGCTATCAGCGCGGACAGCACGTTTACGAGACGACGCTCAATCCCGATACCAGCGCCTACGAAACCCGGCTGCTCGATATTCCCGAGCAGCTGCCGCCGATTCCCGCCTACGACGAGCCTGCGCCCGGCATCGATCCGCAGTTCGATGATGGTGAAGTGGATGTTGAGCACGCTGCGCTCAATCCCGAACAGAATGTTGTCGTCCCCCAGAACAGCCTGAATGCGCTCAACCAGATGGAGGTGGCTCAGCCCGACGATCCGGTGCTGCCGCCCGATCCGGCACTTGCCAATCTCCCCAGCCCCGACGAGGAATTCCCCGAAAGACCTGGCTTTGCGCCAGATTCGGATGCTGCGGATGATATCCCTGGTATGCCGCTTGCCGATGCAGAGGGGTTTGCAAACGACCGCGAGCTGCGCGAAGAGGATTTGCGCGAAGATCTCGATGATGTCGCTGATATGCCCAAACCCAATCCGCAGCAGCAGGTGCTGCCCGATGTGAGCACGCCGATTATCGAGCCCATTGTGCCAATCAAGCCGCTGCGCGTTTTGGAGCGTGAATCAACCACGGTGTCGACCGTGAGTCTGGTGATGCTCGTGCTGGGCGGAAGTCTGTTCCTAATCGCATGCTTGCTGTTTGTTTTGCCATCGATACGGGTGCGCACCAGATGCCGCAAACAGGGCCTGCGCATCCTCGATATGATTTCGGTTGCCCCGGGCATGCGTCTCTTGCGCGTGCAGGCCGATAAGCATGAGTGCATCATTGCGGTGTATCCCGATAATATGTCGTTTATTGCGCCGTGTCCTCCAGACGATCAAAAGCTCTGGCAGTATATCCAGGCCAAATCCTATTGGTACAAAATGGCCCAGAACCCGATTTCCGACAGGCAGCTCAAAGCCATTGTGCAGGCGTTCTATGGCGACAACGGTGCGTCGTCCGATAATCCCGTGCTTCCTGCCGAAGCCGATAAACCGACGGTCACCGACAGATACAGCACGTCAGACGTCAAACTCACCGAAATGCCTACAGCCAGGGCCGTTCCCGATTTGAGCGACTTCGACGATTTGGAACCATAACGAAGCGCCGGTTTTTGGCGCTTCCGATCCGTCTGTCGACGTTTTTTCTGCGTTCATCCGCAAAAATCCTGTGAATTCTTGGTGAATCATAGGGTATGAAAGTGCTATAATTCACCACGGTTGCACTGTGTCGGTGCCCGTATCAGAATCGTATCAAACACATTCACGGAATCGGTGGGAATATCATGAAACATCCAAATCTATGCATATTACTTGTTATGGCCGCCGCGTTGGCTGCCAGTGGCTGTACCTACGATAATCTCGATAAACTCAATCAGACCACAGATGATGGAAATCCCGAGCTTTGTGCTGTGGATGATTGCCTGAAACCTGTTAATGTGAATGTAAAGGTAAATGTTTCAGGTAATAAAGGAAATTGTGAATGTACCTATGATTGTAGTGTTGGGATTAAGCGCAATGGAACCGAAAACGAGAATCTGGAGTGTGTGGAGTGTAATAATAACGATGAATGTTCGGGAAAAGATTCTACAAAACCATTTTGTGATTCAAACGGTAAATGCGTGGAGAGTAATGAATGCGAAGAATGCATAGAACCTACTAATGAGCATGTCGAGTGGAGTCAGGATCCAAACGATTGTTCGTGTTCTTATAGCTGTATAAGTGGGTTCATTGCTCAAGATGGGAGTACTTCACCATCGAATGATCCCAATCTGGTCTGTGTTGAAGACAGGTGTGATGTTCAGCATTGTAAAGAGCACGATGGTCAGGTGGGATATAAGGTCGAACATGTTACCGGCAAGTTGTCAGAAGGGTGTACATGCAGCTATATGTGCGATGAGCTGAACGGTTATCGGGATCAGAATGCTGGTACAGGTGAGCTGAATTGTGTGTTTGATTCAAATGCATGTGATGCTGATGATTGCAATAAATACAATGGAGAAAACGGATATATAATTAAATCCGTTTCAGGGAATAAAGATAATTGCGTTTGTGTTTATGCATGCGCAGAAAAAACTGATTCTGTCGAATATGTCGACAGCGTTGATAGTGATGGTAATCTGACCTGCTCGCCACATTGTTTGAATAATACCTATTGCTTTGAAAATGATGCAGAAAATCCATATTGTGATACTGATTCTGGATCGTGCATATCCTGTGCGAATGCTTGTTTAAGTAAAATTACTGAAGATAATAAAGGTGTTGTCGTTGAATCTTCAAATTGGGATGACGACTCGAATAATTGTAGTTGCTTGTATAAGTGCGATGCAAATAGTGGATATCATCGAGTTGAAAACTCGCAGGATGAGGGAGAGTCTGAATCGGATATCAAGAAAATTACCTGTGGAATTTGTGATCCTAGAATTAATGGTAATACTCCCTGTGGCTCGGGACAGTATTGTTGTATAGAGGCGGCATGGCGTTGCAATTATGGCGCTTGTTATGATAAACAAGCGCTTGATAAAGAATGTTATGATAATTCTCAATGCAATTCGGAGTATTGTGATACAGAGAATAAAAAGTGTATAGAGGATCCGAGTTGCGAAACTGAAGCGTGCTGTCAGGAAAAACTTAATCAACATTGGTCTTCTGAAATTGCGACTTGCGTTGCGTGTGTAGAAGATAGTCATTGTGCTGAAGGAACACCCCACTGCTCAAATAAGAATATTTGTGTTGAGTGTGTAGAAGATAATCATTGTGGAGAAACAACACCCTATTGCTCAAATACGAATACTTGCGTGACGAAAAAAGGGAATGGGGATACTTGCCAATTTGCTAAAGAGTGTAGTTCTGGTATTTGCAAAGATAGCAAGTGCGCGTCTGAATGCAGCAATTCCGACAATTGTTTGGATGGTTTCTACTGTGATGGTAACAAGAAGTGTGCTCAAAAATTGCTTGGCGGTGAAGCGTGTGGTTCGGACAATAATGCATGCCAAAGCGGCTCGTGCAAGAATGGTTTGTGCACTTGCAGTAATGATGTAAAGTGTAAAGATGATTCTTCCTATTATTGCGCCAGTAGTACATGTACGCTCAAAAAATTAGGTGGTGAAACTTGTAGTCTTGCATCTCAATGTCAAACCAATATGTGCAGTGGTCAGATTTGTTCCTGTAGCAACACTGTTGGTTGTAAGGTGAGTGCATATGTGTGTGATAGTGGTGTATGTGTTGAATGTAAGGATGATAGCAAATGTTCATCACCAACCCCCTATTGCTCTGATAATAAGTGTGTTGCAAAAAGACAGGACGGTGATGCTTGCTCAGGCCATGTGGAGTGTAATAGCGGGTATTGCAACAATGTTTGTACAATTTGTAAAAATGATACCTGCTGTAAAGCCATCAATTCAAGCAAGCCATATTGGTCATCCACCGGTGAAAAGTGCGTTGCAAAGAAAGTGAACGGTGATGAGTGCGCCGAAGCAAGCGAATGCAGTTCAGGACATTGTGATGATAAATGCGTGGCATGTACAGAACATAATCATTGTAGTAGTAGTGAGTATTGTTGTGTAAATAGTAGTTGGGACTGCGAACGCGATACATGCAATCCTAAAAAATTAGGTGGAGAAAAAGTAGAACATGCACAACAGTGTTTGTCTAATTATGCTCCTAATGATTATATTTGTAGATGTGAGTATAAAAACAACGTTCTTAGTGCACCTTGTGTGGAGGGCAAAATTTGTAATTGTTTTGGACGCGGCTGTACTGGTAGTTGCATTGATGCCGGCACTGTAGAACTGAATCAGGACTGCCGTGATGATCAGGCTTGTAAAATCGGATTGAAGTGTACATATAATAAGTGTTCTTGTATCAATGGTGCCTATAATTTTGATGAGGCTGAGAATGTAGTGCAGCAGTGTCGAAATGATGCGTATGAAACTGTTGAACTATCGTATTACAACTATTTCATTGCATGCAGTGGTACGGATGGGTTCACTCTAAAGTATAATTCACAGGCTGGGGTGGGGCAAGGAACTGATTATTCGACAGAATCGACAACTGAATGGTGTGACTATATCAGTTCATATTTGAATGGAACGTTACTCTCTGATTTGGATTTGGTGCAGCGTGGTTATGTCGAAGATGGACCAAAATGCTACGTTAATGGTGATAAGGCGTTTGAACTCTATATTTATTCTTCAGCAGACTTGCATTTAACCAGTTGTGAACGTGGTTGTAACACCAACTTCACTTTATGTCATCAGGATGTGATGTCTTATTGTGATTCAAATGTGCTTAATATGACATATTATGTTAATAATGATTATAATGAATGGCAGGATGATTTGGTCTCTATCAGTAAGCCATATGTATATGGTCAAGGCAATTTATGCTATTTCGGAATATTGTTATTCCTCCAAGAGTGTGAATTGAGAAAACCAGATACCTCGGACTCTTTCAGTGGAGTCTGCAAGTTCTATGAAGTGAGTAGAGCACATGAGGTTGCTAGTTCGTATTCGGTATGCATAGATTTTTATAATAAAGAAACCTACGAAAAACGTTCGTTTGTTTTTGGTCTTACTGGTGATTCAAGTACGATTCCTGCTAACGGCACCCTCTGCCCCAATGGCTGCAATGTCGATTACAGCGGCTGTAATGATCTGTAGGATAAGTTTTGCTTCGGATAAAGGAGTATAAATAACCATGCATAACACATTCACCAAAACGCTTGCATCGATCGCATTCGCCGCCGGAACGCTCGCTTCGGCCAATGCGATGGCTGATTGTTCCGAGTTCGGAAACGAACAGTGGAGCTCCCTCTACCTCAACCTCGTCGATTCTTACGACAAGGGCGATCTCGATGGCTCGCTGGAAATTGCCAAACAGCTCACTGCAATTTGCGATCAATCCCCTATCGTCAACTACACGATGAGCGAGATTTTCCGCAAAAAGGGCATGGAAAAAGAGAGCTATTTCTTCGTCAAGCGGGCGAGTGAGTATCTGAAGGAATACGCGGTGCCGCAGCAGGTTGTTGAAAGAATTTGGTTCAGACGTGCGGAATTCGAAGCCCCCTATTACAAGGAAGCACAGGAAAAACTCGCCGATACCGAAGCCAAACTCGCCGAATCGGTTGCGCAGAACGAATCCGATCGCATGCATATACAGGTGCTCACTGCAGAGCGCGATGAGGCCCTCAAATCGATGGAAGCACTCGAAACGATCAAATGGACCGGCATGGGCATCGCCATTGGTGGTGCTGTTGTTGCGGGCGCCGGCGCTGCTTTGACCGCGGTTTTCCATCCCAAGGCCGACGATGAGCTCACAAAGCCTGCAGGCGGCAAGTTCAACGATTACAATCAGCTTGTGCAGACGGGGGTGGGCATGATCGCCGGTGGTCTTGCGCTGGGCATTGCAGGAACTGTATTTGCGGTCTATTCGCACGTTAAATTGTCGAAAGCCAAAGAAGCCATGCCGGGCGAAGACAAGACGCTGTCTTTTAGCGTTTCACCCACATCGGTCGGCCTGCAGTTGAGTTTCTAGATGCGTATTTTTGGTTTTTGCAAATATTTGGTTTGGATAGGTTGTTTGCTGGGATTGCAGGCTTGTGCTTCAAAACCGCAGCCTGCGGTGCAAACGCCGGTATCGCAGCCAGAACCGGTATCGCAGCCCGTGGCTGCACCCGAACCCGATCCATCACCCGAACCGGTCGAAGCAATTGCACCACAGATTCAGGCGCTGCGCGATGCCGTTGATCGCGGTGATGCTGCATCCATCGAAACCAGTGCGCACAATGTGATCGATGCGTTTCCCGAAACGCCGCATGCTGCCGAGGCTTTGAGATCTCTGGCTGCGTTGGCCATGCAGCAGCAGCAGTTTGAACAGGCCCGACTCTATGCCGATGCTGCGCTGTCGATCGATCGCGACGATCCCCGCAATCTGCTGCTGAATGCTCGCGTATTGCATGCGCTGCATCGCGATGACGAGGCGGTGAAACTGCTGAACAATGGCATCGAAAAGTCGCCCCAAAATGCCGATTTGTATCGTTTGCAGGCGGTGATTTTGCTCGAATATCTCGATGTCGATCGCGCATTGCAGGCAGCCCAGAAAGCGCACGAAATCAGCCCGTCGGATTGTGCTGTACAGATTGTATATGCCGATGCATTGTTCGCATCAAAGAACTTCGCGGAATCTGCATCGACCTATGAATCCGCCCGTTCGCAGTGCAAATTGTCCGAAAAATCGCTGCAAAACCTCGCGAAATTGTATGAGGTTCATACGCAGAATCCCCAAAAAGCCTGTGAACTATACAAACAGCTGTGTGATATCGATCCCGGCAATGCATACTACAAGGCATCCCGCGATTATCAGTGTTCGCTGTAGTAAAATGTTTGTCAGCCGTATGCGTCCGCAGGCGCATAGGCTGACATGCGGGGCGTATCGGCGCATGGCACATGAGCCGATAGCCCGCACATCCTGATTCGTGCGCGTTAAGGACAGATCAACAATGGCTGTATTTTCAGACCGTGAGATTGTATGCATTTGCAGCATTGTACATTTGGATCGTCACATGCAGAAGGAGTTGTGTATATGAAAATGTATCGAATTATATTGGCGATTGTGGCTGCTGCATGTGTGGCCTCGTGTGATGATGACAGTGCCGGTGCGGTAAAACCGCAGACGGATCCTGGTACAGTTCAGACGCCGGAACCGAAAACACCTGTGGATTGTGATCACAAGTGTGAGATGGGACAAAAAAAGTGTCTGGGCGATGCTGTGGTCGCGTGCGGTGAGGATGCCGATGAATGCCGTGTGTGGATTGTTGAGAAATCATGCGGTGTTGGAACGATTTGTGATGACCGGACGTTTGAATGTGTTTCATGTGCGGAGGCCTGTACTGTGGGTGACAGGCGCTGTGGCGAGCGCGGTGTGGAATCGTGTGCGCTGGACAGCAGGGGATGTGCGCAATGGGGTATCGAACAGTCGTGTATGAGCGGTTATCACTGTGACGAAGCGGCATTGTCGTGTGTGCCGGGTTGCGAGAGTACCTGCGTGGTGGGAACGACGCGATGTACGGATGATGGCCAGCAAACCTGCATCTGGGACGCGGAACACAGTTGTTTTGTGTGGTCCGGGACGAATGCCTGTGAAACCGGACAGCGTTGTTATGCGGAATCGGGTAAATGTGAATATGTCTGCGGCAGTGATTGTTCTCCGTTTTCACTCATCATTTTGCCGGATTCACAGTACTATCTGTCGAAATATGATGAATGTTACGACGATAAATATAAAGATACAAAGTATTGTAAAGAGAATCTGGGGCAGGATAATATATTTGCCAAACAGATGCGATGGATTGCGGACAACAGGGAAAAAGAGAATATTCGTTTTGTCATGCACATGGGAGATGTCGTGAATGACAATACGCACAGTCAGTATACTATGGCGCAGGAAGCGTACAACATTCTTTCGGAGGCCGGGATTCCCTATTCGGTGTCGACGGGCAATCATGAGTACAAGGCTGGAGACAGTAACAAAACGACAACGCGGGATCGTTCGATGTTCAGCCAGTTTTTTAACAATGATTTCGTCCGAAACGGTTTTGCTGCAAGCGGACATGACACGAACTGGTTTGGTGGATTCAAGTATTCGGACAACATGTATGCGACGTTTGAGGTGGGACATCTGAAGTTTGCGGTGATTGCGCTGGAATTTGCGCCGCGTAAGGATGTGCTGTGCTGGGCTGATAACCTGATTCGTACCGAGCTGCGCGATCGTTATGTGATTCTCACGACGCATGCCTATCTGGCATCCAACGGCAGTACCGGAACATCCCCAAAATATAGTTATTTTAATGGTATAACAATATCGGCCGGCAAAGATGTGAACTATTATAAATATGCACCGGTAGGGGCCAGCGGGGATGATTTGTATCGCGAGCTTGCGGCCAGACATTCGAATGTGATCATGGTCGCCAGCGGTCATTTTTGCGAAATCGCCAATCGGAGCAGAACCGGATACAACGGCAATGTCATTTACGAAACGCTTGTCGATTATCAGTGTGAACGACCGTGTCTGAGTGATGAAGCCGATATTCCGACGCTGGACAAGACGAATTGCTGTGCAGATTCGCATATCATGGATAACGGCAATGGTTGGCTGAGACAGATCAAAATCGATCCGATGCAGTTTCCGAAAAATGATACAGATTCTGTATCCAATGCCCTGGCTGTCACTCGGAGTGTGCTGGAGGATTACCAGAATGCCGGGCATTTCTATTGCGGCGATGATGTGAGTTCCTATAGTGGACGCAAATTATATGATGCAGATTTGAATGGTTCGGATCATAGCCATCCGTTTCATTTCGATTTGCTGTCGCCCGTGCATTATCAGTACAGCGACAACGATGACAAGTCATTTGGCGTTCGCGATATCAACGAAAAAACAGTTGGCAATCAGATGAATCCAAAAGTCGCGTTAAATCGCAGTAACGGAGAATTTGTGGTCGTCTGGGAGGATAATGCCAGCGAGGATGATGGTGAGGATCCATATGCAGGAGCGGGGGCTGCAGATAAAGACAACCACGATATCGAGGCTCGTTTGTTTTGTGCAGGTGGATGTCAGCAGACCCATCAGTTTACGATTAATACATTGACGAAAGGGCAGCAGCGCAATCCCGATGTCGCGATGGATAAAGACGGCAATTTTGTAGTTGTCTGGGAAGATGATTACAGCAATGACGGGTATTATCAAATCTATATGCGCGGATTTGATGCACAGGGGCGGGAACGGTTCGGATATACCACAGTAAACTCTTTAAGCACCGGACAGCAGTATTGGCCTGCGATTGCCATGGATCCCAATGGCAATTTCGTCGTCGCATGGGAAGATTATTCCAACAGCGAAAATACGCCGCAAATACTCATTCGTGGATTTAATGCGGATGGAACTGAGAGATTTCACGATCGCAATACGCGGGATACGGTCGCTGGCAGTCGCAGAAAACCGGATATTGCGATGGCGGATGATGGATCTTTCGTCGTGACATGGGAAGATGATTCCGGTGGGGATGGATTCTATCAGATTCATGCCAAACGTTATCATGCGGATGGCACACCAAAAGCGGATATCTTTGCTGTGAATACGGTTGATGATGGTCAGCAGTTTACGCCTTCGATTGCAATGAATGGTGCCGGGGATTTCTATATTGCGTATTATGATGAAAGCGAAGGAAGTTCAAAACCGCAGATAAAAGCTCGCGGATTTGATGCATCCGGAAAGGAAATATTTAAGGATCAGGTGATTAGCGGAACAAATGTGATTGATAGTTTGTCTGTTCCGACGGTGTGTGCTGCGGATGATCGAACGGCTGTATTTGGCTGGAGAACGCCGACAACATATAATTATGCCACTTCTCACAGCGATACGGATGGCGATATACATCGTGTGTATGCGGACAAGGATGGTCATCTGATGACGAAATCCGATGGTACGCCGCGCATTGAAAGGGTGAATGTCGTTCGGGCAGGAGAGCAGGGGAGTCCGGCGGTTGCATGCGCTGCTGATGGCAGACATGTGTTTGTATTTTCGGATGACGATGATACAAATGGTATTACCGATATCTTTGGTCGCGGTTATAATCACATTGAGTAGCGTTTTTCGACTTTTTTCGTTGATATGTAGGTGTAAATGTGATATTTGGTGACTGTTTCGGGGGGATCCCCGAAACAGCCAAATGAATTTGTATTTACCGCCGGAACGGATGCGTTTCGGCGGTTTTGCTTTACTTTAGGGTTGGAATCATGTCTGTTGAACGTCATCCAATGACACCGTATGGCTATCAAAAACTTAAAGAGGAACTCAAGCGGATTCGTGAGGTCGAGAAACCGGCGAATGTGCGGGCGATTGAAGAGGCGCGGGCACACGGCGATCTGAGCGAAAATGCGGAATATACCTATGCCAAGGAGCAGCAGGGGTTCATTTATGGCCGCGAGAAGGAAGTCGAGGCGCTGATTGCAACTGCAGATGTGATTGATCCGGCAACATTGTCGGGCGAGCGCGTCGTCTTTGGGGCGACGGTGCATCTGCTGGATGTCGATACCGACGAGGAAATCACCTATACCATCGTTGGTGAAAACGAATCGGACAGTGCACATGGACGCATTTCGATCGTCAGCCCGATAGCCCGTTGTCTGATTGGCAAGCGGGTAGGGGACGAAGCCGTGGTGAATGTGCCGAAAGGCAAACGCAATTTCGAAGTGCTCGACATCGAGTTCTTAAGCGTCGATACCTGGAAATTCTAGTTTGCACACAGCGTGTGCAAAAAAAGTGCCGGCGTATTTGCGATGCGCAAATAGCCGGCACCCATGTGCGTATTTCGCCGCAGGCGAAATAGCACATGCACCATAAAATACATCAATAAAACATATATCCGAAGCCGAGCATTATCTCGTGATACATATCTTTTATGCTGGCATCTTTTGGATTTTCGACTTTGGCGTTTGAGCTGAGCTTGACCGTGCCGACGCCGCTGTATTTGGTGTCGATATATTTGAAGTCGTAGCCGGCCTGTACGTAGAGGCCTTTCCAGATGTCGTACATGAATTTGATGCCGAAGTTGAGGCCCCAGCTGGAGTCGCGGGCGGTGCCGAGTTTGGCGAATTTTTTGAGATCGTCGTGACCGGCGTTGATGTAGAAGCCGAGGTCGGTTTTGAGGCGCAGCTGCGGCAGACCGAGTGGGGTGGAGAAGGCGGTGCCCAGGTGGACGCCTTTGTAATCGTTGCCCAGATAGTATGGATTTTCGTCAAGCGTGTAGTCGACCAGGTTGAATCCGAACATGAAGTCGAGCGACATGCCGTCGGGGTTGAGGCGGCCGTCTTTCTTTTGGAGCAGCAGTCTGTAGATAAGGTCGATGTTGAAGCGGATGTAGGAAGTGCCGCATTTGAGGATATTGTTGGATTCCCGGGTGCATTTGCTCACGGCGGAGGCGTCCTGGGTAGCGATGTTGGTATCGAGGAAACCGAAGCCGATGCTGGTTTGCAGGCCGAGGCCCTGCAGGTAGTCGATATTGGTGAACAGACCGAACGGGAAGAAGTCCACGTCAAAGCTGAAGGTCGCGAAAGCCTTGGTTTTGTGCGACATGTTCAGGCGCAGTCTGGGGGAGTTGTCGGTGAAATTGTAGTCGTGAATGGTGGGGCTGATATTGAAGCCGATGCGAAAGACGGGGCGGCCGGTGCTGCCGGGGACTTTGCCTGCCGAGCTGCCGCCATTGGGGGCCGGCAGAAATGTGACGTCGTAGGTGTTGGATTTGTCGAATGCGATGGTCTGGAGCACGGGATCGCGGCCTGGATAGGTCAGGGTCCATTGTTCGACCAGCGTTGGGTCGGAGTCGATGACATAGTTAAACGGCGTTGTTCCCAGAGTGCTGCCGTCGCGCATGACGGTTGCGCCCGTCGGATTTGAGTTGATGGTGATGGTGATGTCGGGCGGATAGATAAATGGCGGAATCTCGCCCACGACGCTGTTGATGCCGCGAGCCACGGCCTTGATATCGTCTTTGGTGACTTTTTTCTTTTTGAGGACGCGTTCCATCTCGGCGACGACTTCGGACGTGTTGGCATTATAGATGGTAATGACCAGACTGGAGCTCTTTTTGCCGGTTTCGTTCGAGATGATGACGAATGCATCGTGACGGGCTTTTTTGTTCATCTTGGGGATCAGAACCGGATCCATCCAGTAATCGGGCCGCATCCCATTTTTGCGGGCGACGTATTCGATATCGTCGTTGTTAAATACCGTGTGCCCATATTCGCCAACGGCATCGCGGATTTCCTGTGAACCATCGCTGTTGTTGAGAATGTCGGGAATGTCAATGAGACGTGCAGATTCCTGCCCAAAAACGAACAGCGGTGCCGTGCACAAAAATACAAAAAATAGCGCGTATGCAAGCTGTCGTGCGAATTTGACTGTTTGGTTCATAATTATCCTCCATGGCGAATCAAACAGTCTGAATTATCTAATAATCTGAGCGAAAGATCAACACGTCTGGTAACTAACAGGTGGACAAGGTCACAATTAGTTCACGTCTTCGATTGGTGGTGCGAATCCTGTCGAAACCGACGTCAAATCGCAGCGCCACTGGAAATTGTCGATGATCACAGTGGAATCGAACACCTGATCACCGGTATCCCAGATGTAAAAATCGAGGTTGAAGATCTGTCCCGGGGTGACAGGCGCCGTGGTGGTGAGCCATGCTGTACCGCCGCCGCGCTCCACGGCGGACTCCAGCCCCTCCGGCGTTTGCTGGTAGGTAATGCCGCCATCATAGGGATCGGGGTGGTAGGCATAAAGATCACGGTTGGTATCGGGGCATGTACCGCATTTGTTGTCTGAACCGCAGGTCAGATTGGCCGGGCATGAGTTTCTTGCTGTTCTGTAAATCTGGTCGCATCCGGGGGCTGCGCAGGTCGTGAAAAACGCACTGTTGACCGAAATCGGGTTGTTCAGCATATCGAATGAGATGTTGCCGTCTTCATCGTTAAGCTTCTCATTACCATTGGTATCGGCGATTGCATTGCCACTTTCGTCGGTCAGGATGGCGAGGAAGAAATCGTTGTATTGGGAGCAGATGTAGAAAGGATATTCACGTGTAAAGAAGCGGAAATCGAAGCTGAATCCCTGGGCTTCCTGGGGGGCGCGCATCTTGATGTGCAGTTTTACCGAGTCGTGGATTTCACTGTCCGCCTCGCACAATGAGTGTGTGTTCAGCCTGTTGCCGTGGACTTTTCTGTAGACATTGGGCAGACGCTGCGGGTCATAATAATCGTATTCGTTGAACTGTTCATCGTCTATCACGATGGTGCCAGCCGCATCATCGGCACCACCCGACGACAGTATCGCAAACGTCTTGCCTGCACGCGGAGAAATGAGCTTTTCGCCGCTTTTGGCATACATGCCGTCTTTGATGTTGATCTGTCGCTTGTAGACTTTTCCGGAACTGTTCTGCGTGAGGGTGACTTCTATGATACCGGATTCACCTGATGCAGAGGTCACGGTTTTGAGACAGTTGTCCATGGCTTTGACGAGCAATGCGCCATCGTTGTTGGTCGCTTTGGTATTGCTGTTGCGCGGCGGAAGTGTGAAAACGCCTGGTTCGCTGCAGGTTTCCTGTTTTAAGGTGCAGGTGTTGGTGCTGGGATTACCGCAGGGCTGGTCTTTGTCTTCGTCGATTTGGCCGTCGCAGTCGTCGTCGATGTGGTTGCCGTCACAGTCTATGGTATTGCTTGGCTTAACGAGATCCGGGCGTGAGGTGGCGCACATCTTTGTATTGTCACAGCAGTCGGTCGGTGTGGATGCGGGGGCGCACAAATAGTAACCGTCATCGTCCTCATCCTGGCGGGAATCGGCGATACCGTTGCAGTCTTTGTCGAGTGTTGATCCTGCTTCACAGACGTAGCTTCCGTATGACGGTACGACCATGCCTTCGCAGTCGCTCCACAACACGCTTCCTGCCGAATCTGCAATGCAGGTTCGGGTGCCTGCTTTACATTCACCAACGCCCTTGGTTTCGGCCGGACCGGTATAGCAGGTCTCGGATACGCCCAGATCACAGGGACATTCACCATACGTCTCGCACGATCCATTCTTGTCGCAATCCAGATATCCTTCATCGCAGATGCATTCGCCGGCCTGGCATGTGCCCTTTTTGCATGAACGTCCGCATTCTCCGCAGTTATCTTTGGAGGTCTGCAGATCGATGCCCTCACAGGTGGGATTGGTTTGTGAACCGCCGCCGCCCTGAGAACCGCCGCCGCCCTGAGAACCGCCGCCGCCCTGAGAACCGCCGCCGCCCTGTGAACCGCCGCCCTGCGAACCGCCGCCAGAATCCTTTGCCTGTGCGTTGGATCCAGAACTTCCACTGTCGTCGGAACAACCCCAAACAAGTGCAGAACTCAGTATGATACAAATAATATGACGGATTCTCATGGGCACACCTCGGTTAAAGAAATCTGAACACACACCGCCATCAGTATAACAGATTTTTTAGTTGATTCTATACTTTAGTGAATCCTTACCAAGTCTATCGCATTAACCTTGTGTTTCCCATTGCCTACACCATGCAGACTCTCCCAAAAGGTACAGTTAAGGCGAAATGGGGGAGGGGCCCCATTTCATTCTTTGCAAGCTATAGCAGTATGCAAACTTAGGAATCATCTATTGCGTCATGGGGTCCAGGGGCCAATGGCCCCTGGCGGGGGCTGGGGCGGAGCCCCAGAAAAGAAAGCTCCTTAAATTCCCCATCCGTCTTCGGGCATGACGGCGATGATTTCGCGCGGAAAAAGCATTTCGATCACGGCGAGCTGTTCATCGATGTCCGGGGAATAGAGGTAGAGATAGCGCAGCGTGTGTTCGGCTACTTTTCGGGCATAATGCCGCGATTCATCAAACGAAAATTCCTCGACGATGAAATCCATGGTCTTGTCTTTGTCGCGCATCATCCAGGGGCCGATGCGATGCGGTCCGCCATTGTAGCTGCCGGCTGTAAAGGTGAGGTTGTTGTGCCATAAATTCAGATGCATGCGCATATAATATACAGAATACTCAAAACCGACTTTCGGATCGAAAAATGTTTCGGGATGATATTCGACGCCGAGCTTTCCTGCGACCCATGCCGCTGTTTTGGGAATCATCTGCAAAGCTCCGATGGCATCTGCCGTCGATATCTGCCAGGGTCTGAACCGCGATTCCTGCAGCATGATCCCATAGATAAAGTAGCGCGGTACGCTGTATTTGTAGCTCAGCGATTCGACAAGCGGCGCGAAAGCCTGTGGGTATGCCATTTGAAATCTTGGATTGCTGCGTTCCGGATAGTCGGACGAAAGCGCACGAATGCTGCCGGAGGCCGCTTCCCATGCGGCATGATAGTTTTCGGTGAGATGCGTCGCATACCGTTTGAATGCAGCGCGTTTGTTTTCGGATATGCTGTTGAGCAATCCATTTTCGTTTTGCTGATAAATCCGGCGCGCCTGCGCTATCTCATCGTGCGAAATCAGCTGGATGATTTGCTGCCAAACCGGAGAATTCTGCGGGCCATCCACTGGACATCCACGTCCCCATGGCAAAAGCTCTTCGCATTTGATATTGCCCGGATCGCTGGTCCACTTTAGCCGTGCGCTCACGGTTTCTTTAAAATCGATCTGTCCCCAGCGTTCCTGCAGACGATAGGCCAGAATATCGTAATAGGTGAACGGATATTCCTTGTGAATGCTGTTGATGTATGCATCGGCCTGTTCACTGCGCCCGAGCTCGTGGGCCGCATAAGCCTGCCAGTAAAGCGCTTTGCCCCGAACGATTGGATTGCGGTTGTCTTTGAGCTTTTCGAATGCCTTTATCGCTTCTTCCCATTTTTGCTCGCGAATAAAGGTCTGGGCATAAAATCCCCATACCGCTGTATCATTTGTATTCTCGGCATATTTCTTCAGGTATGGGCGTGCTTTGTCGTTTTCGCGGATTTCGAACCAATACCATCCCTGCAGATAGAGGGTGCGTTTGGCGTATTTCCCTTTGGGATAGGCTGCGGCGTAGTTGTCGAGCGCTTTGATGGCCCCGCGGTAATCGAGCTGCCGCGACAGCGAACGCGCAATGCCAAACGTTGCTTCTTCTTTATTGGGGCCGCTTTTTGCTGCGATCCTGCGATAAATCCCTTCGCTCAGTTTGGGATTGTCGGTGTTGGTCATCGCGATTCTGGCCAGTTCCCATTCCGCATTGTCCAGCGACTTTCCCGAGAGCTTTTTGTTCTGCACCAAATCGTACAGCTCATTTCTGGCATCCTCATAGTCGAAATGCTTGATCAGTTTCAATGCTCGCTGGTATCGGTCGTTCGCCGAAAGCCCGGAACGGACATCTTCGAATAGCTGCGGCCATTGTGCCATCTGTGTTGCCGGATAATTCATCACCAGCTTTCGGGCGATTGCGGGCGCGTCTTCAGATTGTTGCTGCAATGCCAGTTCATACCGCAGATGCAGGGCAGAGGAGGCTTCAAAACTGTTCCCTTTCGATTCTGTTTTTTTGAGATGTGCAACTGCCGCTTTGATAATGCTTTCGTCCTGCTGTGGCGCATGAATCACCGCCGGCGCAAATTCAAGCACGAGTTCGCGGTATTTGCCCGATTCGGAGGGATAGACTTTTTCGAACTGTTTGAGCGCAGATGATGCTTTTGCATGGTCGCCCTCGGCGATATAGGCGCGCACCAGCCAGTAATCATAAACGATATTCAAATCGTTGTTTGTATTCGATTTCCTCAGTGCCTGAATTTCGGAAGAAACCGGCCGCTGATTTGTACATTCGCCGGCGAGGATGGATGCTTTGGCGGCTATAAAGCGCGAAGCGCGGGTCTGTGGTTCGATGCGCCGCGCGATATCGGCTGCTTCGCCATATCTGGCTGCACGCATCATGTATAATGCGGCATTCAGATTCGGATGCGTCATCTCGTGTTGATATGGATAGGCCAGTATTGCACTCGCTGTAATTTCGGCAATATGGGCTTGAATATATTCACCCGGCGATTTGGCGGGCGTTTCAGGAATTTCGGCGTTGTCTGCTTCCGTTGCTTTGTCGGACAATCCGGCAGCAGCTGCATCATCTGCGATGATTTCTGCAGACGGTTCCGTTGTATGATTCTCGGCCGACACAGTGCTGCCCGATACATGACATCCAGTGATGAGTATAGAAACTATGAATAAAAAGATACGCATCGGGCACTTCCAATAAATCGTTACGCCTGGCAGATTTCCGCCAATTCTCTGAATCTCCTGCAAAGTCCCAGCGGGATCTGTACAATACCATCTCTCGACGAAGACTCAAACAGCCATATCCATTCTTCGATTTCCCACAATGCAGCGGCAAGCTTCGGGGCACAGTTCACTTTAAGCGGAAACGCCGATGGATCGTTCATATATTGCTGCAGCCGTTTGTATACATCCGGCCGCGTCCGCGACTCCAGATTATATGTCATCGCGTCGTATATCACTGCGCGGCCTCCGACATCTTCCCAGTCAACGATAAATATATCACTTTTGTTGCCTGTAGAAATCAGTATATTCCCGGGCTGAAAATCACCGTGCGTCCATCCCGTATCTATCGACTTTTCGGATGATACGATTTCGAATGCAGCTCTTATGCGCCTGTTTACATTCTCAAGCGAAATTCCCGGGAATTTTTCAAGAAGCTGCTTGCTGAAATGATCATATAAACACTGCGCACGTTCGATATATTCGCTTCCGGACATCGGCGCGCGGTCTGCTGCATCCTCCAGCTCTGTGTCATATCTGAACCGGTGCAGCTGACCAAGCATCGTTTCAATTTTGTCAATATATTGTTCGTTGCTGTTAAACCCGGGAATCCGATTGATTGGAATACAGTCAATCAGTGGTTCTTCGAAAGTTTTAACGCCTTTTGCCGGATCGAATGATTTGTTCAGCGGAAGCACAAATTCGCACGGCGATTCCAATTGCCGCAGCTCTGTCGCAAAAAGCTGGAGCTCCACTCTAAAAGATATTTCACGATGAATCGGAACATCGCTCAACCCCGACTTGGAATAAACGCGAACCGTATGGGTTAGAAAATTAAACTTTCTGAACCGGCAATTTCCGGGCATCCACATAATTTCATCCGGATTCGCAATGGACGGCGTCACAAATGCCGGCTTCAGCGACTTTTCAAATACCAGGGAATTGCTCAGAATATCGGTGATAACCGGTTGTATATATTTTCTGATTCTGTTCGGCGAAAAACGGTATAAACGGTTCAGAAACCGGCGTCCTGCCTTGCAAAATTGCTTCGTTACATAGACACTGAACAACGGGTGGCAATACCATTGTATCTTTGTATTGTCGTCGATATCATCGCCATAAAAATCCCTGTCGATCTGGATAATGCCGTCGATCGTATGCTGCAGTTCCCCATCATAAT
>JAEEGL012994995.1_pt1 | contig 36797 bp, 24 predicted proteins | sample 9134231 | NCBI WGS metagenome assembly JAEEGL01 (sample SAMN16246548, study PRJNA631951) | gut metagenome | biome: gut microbiome; feature: rumen; material: fiber-attached | host: Bos | place: Iran: Karaj | collected 2018-10 | reverse complement strand
TCAAAGTGGAGGTTCTCCTAAAATCATTATGAAAAATGAAGGACCTTATTATTCACCAGCGAAAAAGGGAACTTTTACATTTAACTATTCAAACAACAATGGAGAATATGTCATTGGTGAGGGGGATGCAATGTTTCGAACGCGATGGTCCAAAGCAAGCGATAGAGCTATCCATGCTTATAAGGATGGAAATGGAATCGCTGCAATTGCTTGTTTGAAAAACGTTGGAGACATTGAGTCAATCAACACAATTGAGGGCTATTTTTCATCGCGGGTCAGAACACCCAGAATTGGAGATGCTGTTGTTTGGAGAAATGATAAAGGGAGGTATGCCATCACAAAAGTCGTTTCAATAAAAGACGACGCCAGAGGCGACGATCATGATGAACTGACTTGTAACTACATCATCATTGAATAAGGATGTCTTCAGGCTAAAAAGGGTCTGCTTATTGATTTCAGTAGCAAAACAAGAAATGTAATTTGAAAAGCTACAGAAAGGTGAGGTGGTCCTCTTTCACTCTGATGAAATCTTGAAAATAAAACGTATGAAGTTACAGATGTATGCAGTGGTTTGGGGAGGCGATGCCGCATCTGACGTTATCTCCTGTCACACAATTAATCAACGGGATTTGGTTTTATTTCAATGCGAACGCAGGAGCGGATATTTCAACGAGAAAGGCGATGTCAAGTTGCGCAGGAGAGACGATGAAACAAGGAGATTGAGTTGAAGAAGGAAACGCAGTCAATAGAGTTCAAGCAGTCGTGATGCAACGGATGCCTGGAGTGGATGTCTTGAACGAGGAGGAATCAAATGACAAGCGAAGAACTTGAAACCATTGTTAGCAAGCATGAGATGCAGCGTCTTGAACTGAAGGAGTCGTTCAGCGCGGAGTGCATCGAGACGGCTTGTGCCTTCGCCAATTTTCAAGGGGGATTTATCGTCATCGGTGTCGATAACGACGGTAATCCGTCGAAGCATCAGCTTCGCTTCGAGGGATTGCGCGACTACGAGAACAAGATATCCACTGCGACGGAGCCAAGTGTCGCCGTAGATGCCTAGAAAGTTGAGTATCGAGGACGCGAAGTTGTGGTTCTCAAGGTATCGGAGAATCCTCTCAAGCCAATAGCACACAAGGGGCGTTGCTTCGTTCGAAAAGGTAGCGTGAACCATCAGATGACGCCGATTGAAATAGCCGAATGCCATCTGAAATCGACTGGTGGGAGCATGGACGCGGTTTTCATGCCAGGGGTGACGAAGGACGATTTGAGCATGGAGGCCGTGCGCAAATACATGAAACGTTCTGTCGAGAAGGGGAGACGGTTATATTCCAAGGACGACGATCCTTGGGGAGTTTTGCTGAAACTGGAGTGGGTGAAGTCGGAGACGGAAATCACACGGGCAGCGTACTTGCTTTTTGCAAAGGAGCCACAGCGGAAATTTTCTCAGGCAATCGTACATTCAGGTGCCTTCCGAGCCGAAGGTGCGCTGATAGTTGATTCGCGTGACTCAACGGGTAACATACAGGACCAAATTGATGATGCAATGGCGTTCATCCAGAAGAACATTCATTGTGCGCTCGTTATCACTCCTGGCAAGGTTGATCACGATCCCGTTTGGGATTATCCGCTTGACGCACTTCGCGAGACTCTTGCAAACGCTATCTGCCATCGTGACTACGGGGCTCCGTATGACATACAGGTGAAGATATTTGAAGATTCACTGCGGATTTCAAGTCCAGGACAACTCCCTTTCGACATGCCGATGGAATTTCTCATGAATCCCACGCACCCGTCGAGGCCGCGCAACAAGTTAATCGCGCAGGCATTCTTCGACATGGGCATCATTGAGCGGTACGGCAGCGGTATCAAGCGCATTAAAGACGACTGCGACAAGAATGGGAATCCATATCCCGAATGGAGTGACCTGCATGGCGAGTTTGCGACGACGTATTGTCCGCGAGTTAAAAGCGGCGATCAACAACTGAACAACATGGTGGAAGGCATTGGGCAAGGTGATAAGAAAAGTGATAAGAAAAGTGATAAGAAAAGTGATAAGAAAATCCTTGAGTTCCTAAAAAACAATCCTAGCGCGACAATCAAAGACATGCGTGAATTGACTAGTCTTTCTTCTGGGGGGATACTAAAGGTACTAAATAGATTGAAACGTGCAAATCGACTTCGCCGAGTCGGACCTGATAAAGGCGGACATTGGGAGGTCTTGGAAGTTAAGCCATGACAATGCACTATAGTGGTCTCTTGGCAAATAGAAGTTCCCAAAGCGCAAACGATGCACTTAAAGAATCTGAGAAGAGCGGGGGAGATGATGCTTTGGCTAAAATTATATTGGTTTATGAGAAGATCGAAGCAAATCCCAGAACTTCTTTAAGCACAATCGCACAAGAGTTGGGACTTTCAGATCGGGCGATTGATGAATATATTGAAGAATGCTGGTGCACTGCACCGAAAAGACGGTAAGAGGTTTGGGGTCTGGAAAAACTTGATGTGAAAGGCAAGAGGACTTGAAGGAGGGCGGCTTATTGATGCAATGGTATTAATTCAGCATTGGGCTGGAGGATGCAAATGGCGATGTCACCGAGAAAGACTCTTCCGCATCAACCAGTCGATAACAACTGGGGTGAAGGTGCCATTCAAGATCGCATCCGACAATGTGACATGGGTTGACGACATGCCGGTTCACAAGGCGCTCCGCATGGTGCTTGCAAACGCGCTCATCCATGCCACCTATCATGGACGGCGTGGCATCGTTATTGACAAGTACCCCAAGCGGTTGGAAGTGTCGAATCCAGGGACGCTGCGCATGAGCAAGTCCGTCGCCATTGCGGGGGGTACGAGCGATGCACGAAATGGAAAGATATTCAACATCTTCTCGCTGGTGCGTATCGGCGAGCGTTCGGGCATGGGGCTTTCAAGCCTATACGGCGTCTGGGAGAAGGAGAGGTTTGCTAAGCCATCCATCGTCGAGTCCTATGAGCCAGACCGTACCAAGGTCATGGTTGAGTTTGAGGTGGACGAGTCAGTGCTGGTTGTGAGAACCTCGGAAGTGAAGGAGAAAAAGCCAGAAGTGAAGGAGAAACGTTCCATAAGTGAGGGAGAAAATGTTGTGAGTGAAGGAGAAAGCCGCATAAGTGAAGGTGTAAAAGGCGACTTTGAGGTTTTGATGGGAGCCTATCGAAATGATTTTCGTGATAATGCCTGGAGAGTCTTATCTGCTATAGCGGACAATCCAGAAATAGACACCGTGCGACTCACGCAAAAGCTTGGAATCTCGGAGGCTAGCATTTGGCGAGCCATTCGTGCGATGAAAGGGGTAGGGTTGCTTGCTCGGGAAGGTGGGGACAAAGGCGGCAAGTGGATTGTGAAAAGGTAAGCAGAAAAAGGTAGATTTGCTAATAAACCAAGTGTCGCCGTCGATGCCGAGAAAGTCGAGTTCCAGAGACGTGAGGTTGTGGTTCTCAAGGTATCGGAGAATCCTCTCAAGCGAATTGTCTACAAGGGGCGACGTCTCCGCCTTCATGAACATGCTGTGGGAAATGGACGCGTCATGCGTTTCCATGACGACCGCCGCAATGGCGGCGAGATTTTCTTTATGGCGGCGGTTCTCGTGTAGAATCTGTAATATTCTTGTTTTCAAGTAGATATGAAATTCCCGATGCATGGTCTCCAATTCAGATCGTAAAATTATCCCTTTCATTTTCCCTCTAGCCTGTTGAGAAATGGAAATTGAGGGTGATATTATAATGCAGTCGTTTTGGCGGCGGCGATGACATCGCCCTTTATATATTATATGGTATATAGTAGATAAGGTATAAGAGGGCCGCGACGACAGATGGAGATCATGACGATGAACAAAGTGCTTTTGATATTGACGGACGGCGTGCGGCCGGATGGCCTGGCGGCCTGCGGGCATCCCTTTCTGCAGGAAATGCTGGCGCACAGCATCCACACGATGGCGGCGCAGACGGTCATGCCGTCGGTGACGCTGCCTTGCCATGTGTCGCTGTTTCTCAGCGTGACGCCGCAGCGGCATGGCATTCTCACGAACACCTATGTGCCGCAGGTTCGTCCCATCAACGGCATCTGTGACGTGTTGCGGATCGCGGGACGCAAGAGCGCGATGTTCTACGATTGGGAGGAGCTCCGCGATCTGGCCCGCCCCGGCAGCCTGCATGCGTCCCGCTATCTTAGCGGCCGCCATCTCGGATGGGAGAACACCTTGAAGGCGTTGACCGCCAGCGCCATGGAATGCATCCGCGAACTTGCCCCCGATTTCCTCTTCCTGTACATGGGATGGCCGGATGAGGCGGGGCATTCCCATGGCTGGATGGGGCCGGAGTACATGACGGCCGTCAACGGCTGCATGGAGCAGATCAAAACCATTGTCCGCTCCCTTCCCGAGGACTATCTTGTTGTCTACACGGCGGACCACGGCGGCCATGGGCGAAGCCACGGTTCGGAGATGCCGGAGGACATGACCATTCCGCTCTTCTTTTACCATCCCTCCTTCTCTTCAACAGAACTGAAGGAGGCCAATATTATCGACATCGCGCCAACGGCATTGCAAGTCATTGGTGTGCAACAAGACCCAGATTGGGAAGGCCATTCGCTGCTGAATCGGTAGCGCGGCGGAGCCCCTCTTCAGACATCAGCAGGGCATTTGAGCCGCTGACCATGACGGCAAGGTCTTGCGAACAGCCACGGCAAGCAAAACGACAAAGGAACCCCATCCATGACATTGGAAATAAGCCGCAGAAGTTTTCTCAAGAGCGCGACGGCGGCAGGAGCCGCGTTGAACATCGTGCCGGCCAGCTATGTCTTTGGCGGTGAGGACGCGCCGAGCAACATAATTACCCGCGCGGTCATCGGCACCGGCGGCATGGGCATGGGCCATGTGACGGAATATCCCAAGACCTTGGCTGTGTGCGATGTGGACGACAATCATCTGGCCAACGCGGTCAAAAAGGCCGGCGGCCAGGTCAAAGGCTACCATGATTTCCGTGAAGTGCTGGAGCGGGACGACATTGACACCATCCACATTCCAACGCCGCCCCATTGGCATGCGCAAATCGCCATCGCGGCGGCCAAGGCCGGCAAGGACATCTATTCGGAGAAACCCGCCACCCACACGCTGGCGGAAAGCCGTGCCCTTGTGGAGGCGGTGGAGAGCGCGGGCGTCGTCTATCAGGCCAACACATGGGGGCGCCACAGCGCCTATTTCATGCGCAAACTGGTGGCCAGCGGACTGTTGGGCGGTCCGCTGACCGTCTGTCTGAATCCGCGCTATTGTCCGACTGGCTTCAAGATCCGCGAATGGAGCGGCCGACACAATCTGACGCCCCAGCCGGTGCCCAAAGAGCTGGACTATGACTTCTGGCTGGGGCCCGCGCCCTACAAACCCTATCATCCTCATCGGGTCCATGGCAGTTTCAGAGGTTATTGGGACTACGACGAAGGGGGCTTCGGCGACATGGGGCAGCATCACATCGACCCCATCCAATATGCTCTTGGAAAGGATAATACGGGGCCCGTCACCATTGAGTCCGTGGCGCCGTGGCCACAGCATCCCGACGCATGCGGCCTGTGGGGCACCATCACCATGACCTATGCGGACGGCACCAAGCTCATCATCGAAAGCTGGGAGTGGGGCGAGCGGACCACGGAGGGCCGTCCCCTTCTGGAAGGCCCCTATGGCAAATATTGGGGCGGCACCCATGTGGAGCCCGCCAACATTTTGGAGAAGCTGAAACAGTTCCCTGATCCGCCGAAGCTGGAGAGCTGGGAGCATGCGGTGCGCACGCGGGAGAACGTGAACGGCGTCCATCCCAATGTCCGTCAGGCGACCCGTTCAGCGGATTTGCTGCATCTTGCATCGTTGTCCGTTCGGTGGGGGCGGCCGCTGAAATGGGATCCCAAGGCCTGTGAGTTTGTGGACGATCCGGTGGCCAATCTGTTGGCGAACCCGCCTCGGCGGGCGCCTTGGACTCTGTAAGAGAACAGGATACGGAAATATGAGAAAGGGAATGAGTCCAATGATGAATCGACGTTGCCAAACCGTGGCATTGTGGATATGCATGATGATTTTAGGTGCATGGAGCGCCATGGGACAGGATGTGGATGCCCTGTTAGAGGCGGGAATGGGCGTCCTGCAGGATTGCTGCGACCAGCTGGTGGACGCCACACAGCATGATGCCGCCAATGACACGGAGGCCCGCATGGCCATCCATGGCGCGGCGCTGAAGGCCCGGAAGGCGGGAAAGGCGATGTTTGTGGAACATGCTCTGCTGGAACGACTTGCGGAAGCGAAGACTCAAGAGTTGCGTCTCTTCCTGCTGGAGCAGTTGGCCTATACGGGCGGACTGCCCTCCCTGGCGGCTCTTCAGCCGTGGGTGACGAATCCGGACTATTGCGATGCGGTGGTCCGTGTGTGGGTGAACATTCCTGACGCGAAGCCTGAAGTGGCCAGGGCCCTGCGGCGCTGTCTGCCGGAGTGCAAAGGCGTTTGCGTCATCTCCGTGGTTCAGGCTTTGGGGCAGCTGGAGGACGAGGAGGCCGCCGAGGCCATCGAACCCATGGCGGGAAGCGACGACCGCCGCCTGCGGCTTGTGGCGGCGGACGCCTTGTCCCGCATCTTCTCATTCGCCTCTGACCGCGCCATGGCGGCGCTTCTGGCCGCCCGAGCCAGTCGCGGCGCCTATGAGCAGGCGATGTTCGACCGCGCCTACAGCCGCTACTTGCAGACTTTGGCCAAACATGGTCAGGCGGATGAGGCCAGCCGCCTCTGCGCCGCATGGGTGGAGGCCTGTCCCGATGCCTTCCAGGTCCGTGCGGAGGCCGTCGCCGTGTGGAACGCCATCCCCTCATCGGACTCTGTGCAGCGGATTTTAGATGCCATGCAGGATTCTGATCGGAGAGTCCGTCTGGCCGCCGCCGCCTGTCTGCGGGGGAGCAGACGAAAGGCGTTGGCGACGGTCTTGGCGACGCGGTTGGACCCGAATAAGCCGGAGGCCGCCATTGATGCGATGCCTTTGTTGGTGGAATGGCAGAATCTTGATGTGCTTCCCATGGTGGAGAAAATGGCCAAGTGGGAGGATCCCCAGGCTCGCGCGGCGGCGATAAAGGCCCTTATCTCAATGGATTCCAAATACATAAATCATCTTGACCGTTGGCTTCAGGATGAACGCGAAGGCGTGGCGGATGCGGCGGAGGCCGCCGTCGTCGCCATGAAGGGCTCCGTGGGCGAGTCCCTGTCAAAGGCGATTTTGAAGGCGAAGGACGAGCTGCGGCCACGCATGTTGCGTCTGATGGAGAAGCGGAAGGAGCGGAATGGCTTGAAGACCTTGCGGTCTCTGATGAAGGAAGGGGGCGAGAAGACCCGCGTGGAGCTGTGCCGTCTGCATGGGGCGGTTGCAGGCAAGGCGGATTTGGATTTTCTTGTCGCTCAACTGGAACAGGCTTGCGCCAAAGGGCAGGGGGAAGTCGCCGCCATGGTGGAAAAGGCGCTGATTTCGCTGTATCGCCGAATGGACAACGGCGCCGCCTCGTTGTCCGTCCTCAAGAAGGCCATGGCGCGGGGAGGACAGGACGTGCGGGAGCGTCTGCTGCGGGTGGCCGCCTCCACCGGTTGCGATGAGGCCCTGCAGTGGATGAATGAGGCGTTGAAGGGCAGCCGGGAGGAACTGCGGGAGACCGCCATTCGGGCTTTGGAGCGCTGGCCCAACGACAAGGCGCTGGACAGCCTGATGATTCTTGCACGGCAGGAGAAGAAATCGGTTTTGCAGACATTGGCCATTCGGGGCTGTCTGCGGTTGCTTCCTATAAAGTATAAGGATGCGCCGTCGGAGGCGGTGCGGGAGATGGACATGTTGATCCGTCTGGCCCGCAGCCCTCAGTCGCGGATTGAGATTCTCAACGCCATGGGCGGCGTGCAGGATGACGAGGCGTTTGGTTCTCTGTGTGGCTATCTTGGCGATGATGAGCTGAAGGCCGCCGCGGCCGCCACCATCATGGCATTGGCGGGAAAACGGCGCGGCGAGCTGGCCATGGAGAGTCTGCGGAAGGCGTTGCCGCTGTTGGATGAAGAGGGTCGCAAACAGGGGGAGACCCTGATGGCGGAGCTGGAGGCAGATCTTGGCATGGTCCGCGAATGGAGCTTCGCGGGTCCTTATAAAGAAGATGGAAAGGACTTCCTGTCATTGAACGATGTGGTGTTTCCGCCGGAAACGGCCCCTGCTGACCAAATTGCATGGAAAGTCTTCCCCTGCAATGAGAAAGGGCTGCTGATCCTGCATAACAAGGATTTTGAAAGGGAGAACGTGACGGGGTATGTGCGCTGCATCGTGAATGTTCCGGAGGCACAGCCCGGCCTGATTCTGGTGGGCAGCGATGACGGCGCCAAAGTCTGGTTCAACGGCAAGCTGGTCAGCGAGCAGAATGTGCCGCGGGCGTTCATGGGATTCACGGATCGGGCTCTTGTGGAGCTGAAGGCTGGAGACAACGTGCTGATGGTGAAGGTCAACCAGGGAGGCGGCGAATGGAATGTGGCCGCCAAAATCCGCACAGCGGACGATCATCCTGTCAAAGGGTTGACAATTCGTGCTAAGTAGTTGATAATCAATAGGTTATAGATAAAAGGAGTCAACGATGGAAGTGTCTCGACGGGACTTTGTGAAGGGCGCCGGAATGGCCGGAGCCGGAGCGATGTGGATGGGAAGCCGGCTCTTCGCACAGGCCGCCGGAGAGGCGGCGGCTCCCGCCAACGACGCGATTCAGGTGGCGTTGATCGGCGCGGGCACGCAGGGACGGGTTTTGGCGGAATGCGTCCGCCAGATTCCAGGGGTCCGTTTCAAGGCGATCTGTGACATTTGGGACTACAACCGCAACTACACGGCCCGCCGTCTCAAAGCCTACAAGCAGCCGGTGACCGCCTATGAAGACTATCGCGAGATGCTGGAGAAGGAGCCGGACATCGATGCGGTGGTCATTGCCACGCCCGACTGGATGCATGCGGAGCACAGCATCGCGTGCCTTCAGGCCGGCAAGCATGTCTACTGCGAGAAGGAGATGTCCCATGATTTGGCGTTGGCGAAGAAGATGGTGGAGGCGGCGGCGGCCAGCGGCAAAGTGATGCAGATCGGCCATCAGCGCCGCAGCAATCCCATGTACCAATATGCCTATAAGATGATTCATGAGGAGAAGCTCTGCGGCCGGCTGACCCAGCTCTATGGCCAGTGGAACCGCACACCTGAGCCCAAGCTGACCTGGCCGGAGAAAAACACCATGCCGCCCGAACTGCTCGCCAAATACGGCTACGCCAGCATGGACGAGTTCAAGAACTGGCGCTGGTACCGCAAATACTCCGCTGGCCCCATCGCCGATTTGGGCAGCCATCAGATTGACATCTTCAGCTGGTTCCTCAACGCGGAGCCTTCCAACGTGGTGGCCCTCGGCGGGCAGGACTATTTTGAGGACCGCGAATGGTATGAGGATGTGACGGTCATGTACGACTATCAGACCGAATTCGAAGGCAAGAAGGGCTCCGCCCGCTCCTACTATCAGGTCCTCAACACCAGCAGCTGGCAGGAGTACTTTGAGCGCTTCAACGGCGACAAGGGCTCCATCACCCTTTCGGAAAACATCCGAAAATGCTACTACATCGCGGGTTCCAATGTGGAAGTGCCCGATTGGCTCAAAAATGTGGAGGCCATCAATGTGGACGGGCAGACCGCCTATCCGCTGCTTCCCGCCTTCAAGGCGCGGGACGAGGAGTCCGCCGCCGTCATGGAGGACTTCGAGAAGAAGCAGGGCCATTTCCTGCATCTGGAGAATTTCTTCGATGCCGTCCGCAAGAACGACCCGAAGGCGGTGAACTGCCCGCCGCAGATTGGCTATGACACGGCGGTCGCGGTACTTAATGTTATTCCGGCCATCGAAAAGGGCAAAGTCTCGCTGAAAGGGTAGAAGATTTAGGAGTTTTGGGGCATCAGGGGCATCTTGGGCTTCTGGAATTCCCTCTGAAAATTGTTTTTCTCAATATTTTTCATGTCTAATGGAATGAAATGCCGTGATAGTGGCATTATATTGTTGTCAATCTCAATTAAATCATATGGCAAGTTGAACTGGATCCGCGAAGTGAAGGAGACTGAAGGATGAAGGAGCAGAAAAGAAGATTGCTGTGGCCGGCAGGTATGACGGCGATGCTTGTGGTGGCCATGATGGCCGGCGGCTGCAAGTCCAAAGAGGAAAAGGCCCGCATTGTGGAGCGGAACAGCCTGTTGAGCAGCCGTGACATTGTGCCGCCGCCCTATATCCGGCCAAATCAGCCGTATGTGGCTCCTCGTCCCGTGGTGCCTGCGCCTGCCCCCATTCCAGGGCCTGCGCCGGCAATCCGCGGCGGAAACATGGTGGTGGACGGCAATACGGTGGTTCCGGAGCCCCAGCTGCCCGGAGAGAACGTCCCCATGCAGTCCATCGTGCATGTGCAGAACATGGATGACGGCGAGCCGCTGTTCATTCCCGCGTCGGCCAATTCCGTGCCGCAACCTCCTGTGAGTCAGGATGAAGTGGCCGCGTTCATGCCTCCGCCTCCGCCGCCGATTGCCGAACCGCCGAAAGCGGCTCCCTCTCGTCCGCTTCCGCCGCCGCCCGCCGTTAAACATGGCGCGGATCGTCCGTTGCCGCCGCCTCCGACGCCAGCCGCCGGCGGCAGCCGCTACACTGTCGTGGCGGGGGACTCCCTCTCTGCCATTGGCCAGCGCTATCATGTCAATTGGATGCGCCTCGCCAAATACAACAATCTGGATCCGAAGGCCCCTTTGAAAATCGGCCAGGTCATCCAGATTCCGGATACGGCCACCAAATCCGAACCGTCCAAGCCCGTGCCTTCCGTCGGTCCCGCGCCGACGGAGAAGCCCCACGCCGCAGCGGAACTGCCGGCGGACGGCATCTACACGGTTGTCAGCGGAGACAACATCTGGGTCATCGGCAAGCGCTTCCATGTGAAGCGGGATGATATCCGTGCGTGGAACAATCTGAGCACCGACAATCTGAAAGTCGGCCAGAAGCTGCGTCTGCGTGGCGACGCCAAGGCCGCCCCCGCTCCGGGACCCGCGCCCCGCAAGGTGGAGCCCGCTCCTCAAGCCGCCAACCCCGCCCCCGCGACGCCTGCTGTCAATCCGCCCGCCGCCGTGGAACTGGAGACACCCGCTCCCGCCGCGGAAACGCAGGTGCCGGAGAACAAGCTGACTCCTCTGCCTGAAGTGGCCCCCGGCGCCGCCGCCGCTTTGGAGAATCCCGCCCCCGCCGCCACGGCCAATGCCGCCCCCGCGAACAACGGCGTCAAGCTGCTGAAGCACATTGTGGTCGCTGGCGACACGCTGGAGAAGATTGCAGGCATGTATGGCTGCACCATTGAAGCGCTGAAGGAGCACAATCCCAAAGTCCAGGTCAATGATGATCTGACCCCGGGCATGGAGCTCATGATCCCCTATCTGCCCAATTAATCCGAACCCGTTTCATCCGCGGGACCAATGCTCCGCACATAGACATGCTACGAGACATGGGACGATTTCGTCTCATGTCTCGTGTCTTTTTTTGGGGGGACTTCTTCCGAATTTCCACTTCCAGTCTCCCTTTGTCAAATAAAGAGGCGGGCCAATTCGTTTACATGAAAAATGCGTTGTCAACATTGGATTTTTGAATACAAAAGGGGATATTTGATGAAAAAGCAGTTTACGTTGATTGAGTTGCTGGTCGTCATAGGCATCATCGCGGTTTTGGCGTCCATGCTGATGCCGGCGTTGGGCAAGGCGCAGGAGAAGGCGCGTCAGGCGACCTGCATGAACCAGCTGAAGCAGTTCAGCCTCGCGCTGAGCATGTTCCGCAACGACAACAAGGACAAGTGGCCCTCTTGGCTCTCCAACCTCTATCCGGACTACGTGGACTCCAAAAAGCTCTATCAGTGCCCCGCTGACCGCACAAGCGAGCGAAAGGCCGCAGGGGATGTGGATCCCCATCCCTACGACAGCAACAACGCAAAGCCCATGTATGACATCCCCAGCAACCATGGTGCCAATGATGACGAAGAGGATCCCAATATCGGAACGAGTTCAAACCAGGTTCCCTTCGACAGCTATCTCTATCAGATGTGTGGCGGCGCCATGACCGCCACCATCGCCGGCTGGTTTGGCATCAGCAATTCGGATGAATACAAGACCATCGCAGACGGCAAGGAATATCAGCTGGAAAACGGCAATGACGGCGAGGCCTATGACCCTACCATATTCCCTGTCCTAACTTGCTTCTGGCACGCTAAAAAGAACAGCAAGAACTCTAGCGTGGAGTACAATATGCCGGCTTTGCAGGTCTCCTATGCGGGCAATTTCTTCATGTCCTACGTCAAGTGGGAACATGGCCAATGGGTGCCGTAAAAGGGTCTTCGCAATAGGCAATTTGTAATAAAAAGCTTATGGGTTCCTAGAGGCTCTTGTGACATAACTATATTGCTACAGCCAAATTCATGTTTCTATGATGAAACGTATCATTGTCCTTTTGTCCACCGTGTTGCTGCCGCTGTCCCTTCATGCGGAAACCGTCAAGACGGTTTTGGAACCGGAGGACGCCTTTGAGCCGGTGCCGCTGGACTCCTTTGCGTGGCAGAAGTGGGCGAAAGGCTATGTGACGACGGATGAAGGATTTGTGTGCGACAATGGCGACACGGAGTCCGACCAGCGGGGCCTTGGAAAGATTGTCGAGCTTAATCAGACGAAGCCGCTGCCCATCCATGTCCGCGCGGAGAGCCGGGCGGAGAACGCCTCCCAACGGCAGTCGACGGACTACTCCCTCTACCTTGACATCACGTACATGGACGGCACGAACCGATGGGGCGTCATCGCCTCCTTCAGCGGCGGAACCCACGACTGGGAGGAGCAGCGGCTCACCTTCATCCCCAACAAGCCAATCAAGTCCGTCAACTGCTGGCTGCTGTTCCGCTTCTACAAGGGCCGTGCGTTGTTCCGCAATCTGGTCTTTTCGCAGGCTCCGGACCGTCCGAATGTTAGTTTTTTCGATGCCACGCCGGTGGCCAATGAGCGTCCCGCGAACGGATGGATTCTGCGGGATGTCAAACGCAAATCCCCCTTTGTGACGTTGGAGGAGGATGGCGAGACCATGGGCATCCAGGCTGAGCTGAAAACGACATCCCTCAACGGGGCGCGGATTCACACGGCCACCTTGCGGGCTCCGGGCCTGAAAGAGGACCGTGTTCTGCATCTTGCTTATGTCAAGACACTTACGCAGGACAATTGGCAATGGCTGTCCTTTGAGCGGCCGGGACGGGAGACGGCGTTGGGGGAGATGTCGGCCATGAGCCATACGGGCTGCGGCGCCACGGGACAGAATGGCACGATGCCCTTCGCGGCCGTCGGCAACGGACGGACGGGACATGCCCTCGGCATGGATTTCCACACGCCCGCTCATGGCCGTGTCGTCTACAATGGCGGCACCCGCGAGCTCTTTGTCGCTTACGACGTCGCGCTGACACCGGAGAACAACACGGCGGTGCTCAAGACCGTGGAATTCGACTTTGCGGACCGACAGGGGATGCGCAGCGCCTTCTCAACGTTCTATGGCATTTATCCAGAGGCATTTATGGTGCGCATCAAAAAGCAGGGGCTCTGGATGGCCTTCACCAAAATCAGCGAGGTGGAAGGCTATGAGGACTTCGGCTTCGCCATCAAGGAGGGGGACGATGAAAAGGCGTGGGACGATGCGCATGGCATTCTGACCTTCCGCTATCTGGAGCCGATGACATGGTGGATGGGGCTGCCGGAAGGCGCCCCGAAGACCTATGAACGTGCCCTTGAAGAGGCGCTGCACGAAGAGGAGCTCGCCCGCCAAGATGTCGCTAAGGCATTCTCTCGCAGTGTGTTCCATGATAAGGACGGGAAGCCGTGCTGTCAGGTGATGGACACGCCGTGGTGCAAGGGCGCGGTCTGGAGCATGAATTCCCTGCCGGGTCTGAAAGGCGAATGGACGGACTTCAAGACGAAATGGAGCCCCGCCATCATGGAGCGGCTCTATGGCTCAAGCAAAAACGGAGTCCTTGACGGCGAATACACGGACTCCGCTGAAGGCTATGTGACGGCGGTTCTGGATTACAACCGCTCCCATTTCTCCGCCGCCACGACGCCGTTGACCTATGACCAGCGCACGCTGAAGGCTGGCATCTTCCGTGGGCTCATCGCCTTTGAATATGTCCGTGGAATGGAGCAGGATGTTCATCGCATCGGCAAGCTGATGATGGCGAATTCCACGCCGGACCGGCTGTGGTACATGGTGCCGCTGCTGGACCACATGGGGACGGAGGCCAACTGGAATCCGTCGGGCAACTGGCAGCCGCCTGCGGACAGCGAATTGGTTCGCCGCCGCGCCCTTTGCGCGGGCAAGCCCTATTGCTTCCTCCAGAACACGGATTTCACTAATTTCGGCCGCGACAAAGTGGAGCGCTATATGAAACGCTGTCTCTTCTATGGATTCTACCCCAGTTTCTTCAGCGTGGACGCCCATTCGGACCACTATTTCCGAAATCCCGCTCTCTACAACCGAGACCGTGCTCTATTCAAGAAATACGTCCCGCTATGCAAGCGGGCGGGCGAGGCCGGCTGGCGGCCGGAGACCATGGCCCGCGCCGACAATCCCGCCCTCTGGCTCGAACAGTTCGGCGACCGCTATTTCACGGCCTTCAACGCCATGGCGGAGCCGCTCACCACGGCCATCCGCTTTGAGGTGCCCTGCAGCGGCGCCGTGGATCTCGTCACGGGCCGAAACTATGGGGCCGAAGGCAACGTCATGAGCGGCGTCACCCTCGGCCCGGATGAGGTTATGTTGCTGGAAATCAGCAATTAACAATTTTGAAAAGTCCACAGAACACACGGAATAAACAGAAGCGGACTGCCGCTCGTCCAAGCGGCAGTCCGTGGTTTTTCATTTCATTTGAAAAGTATTAATCCGCGTTCTGCCGCGGAACTCATTTGTGTATTCTGTGGATAAAAAGAGCTGTTCCTTGCCTATCCTTTAGGCGAGGTGGATGACGGAATCGGTCTCCAAAGAGTCGATGGCGCCCTGAAGAACCTTTTGGGCCGCAAGACCATCGGCGCCGGAACCGTCAATATCCTCTGGCGCAACGCCTTCGGACACTTGATCCAAGAAGCGGTGGATGCGGTTGCGGAAGGTGTCGACGAAATCGCGGTGGCCGCCGAAGACCGGGTTGGTGTAGACTTGCTTGATGGGGTTGCCAGCGGGGTAGAGCGTGGCTTCCCGCCACATGTCCTCCAGAACCAGACGGCCCTTGAGGCCGGCGACCTCGCAGCGCTCCATGGGATGGCCGCGTTCAATGTCGTAGCTGGCGGACAGATGACCCACGGCGCCGCTGGCGAATTTCACATTCATGCTCATGGTGGTCCAGATGGTGCGCCCCTCCGCCTTGGTGCAGAAGGCCTGCACGGCCACAATGTCGCCCGCGAAATAGCGCATGACATCAACGGAATGCGGATTAAGGGCCTTGATCATGTAGTAGGGGGAACTTTCCGCGGGATTTTTGATCCACATGGACATGTTGACGAAGAGCTGCTGGCCGATCAGGCCGTCGGTGACCCACTTTTTGGCGATGCGGGCGGCCTCGGTCTGGCGGTGATTGAAGTCGATGGCGAAGCAGCGGTTCAGCCGCTTGGCGGTGTCGACCATTTTCTGCGCTTCGGGAATCGTGTTGCAGATGGGCTTTTCGCACAACACATGGCAGCCAGCCTCAAGTGCCTGAATGGTAGGGAGATAGTGATCACTGCCATATTCCACGCCGCCCGTGGCGACGCTGACCAGATCCGGCTTCATGGTGGCGAGCATTTCAGGGGCGCTGTAGAAGCCAGGCACCTTCAGTCGCATGGCGGAGGCGTCACAGCGGTCTTTGCGGATGTCGCAGACGGCCACCAGCTCCGCCAGCGGATCTTCTTTGTATATGTCGGCATGGCGGTTTCCGATGGGACCGCAGCCGATGACAGCAACGCGTAATGTCATGGGAAATCTCTTTGAAAATTAGAAATTAGCAATTGTGGAGAAGAAATTAGACACTCGGGGGGAATGCCTAATTCCTAAGTTATTGATTTAGAATGAGTTGTGACTATTTTGCCTTCTTGGCGGCCGACTTCTTTGCGGGAGCGGCCTTCTTTACGGAGGCCTTGGCGGCCTTGTCCTTGCCGCCGGCCTGCAGCTTGGCGGCCTGCGAGGCGCTGCCGATGTGCATGGTCTCATAGGCCTGCTTGCTGGTCTTGAAGTACTGACCGGCCTCCTTATGGCCATGCCAGCATTCCTGCGTGAACATGGGGTTCTTGCGTTTGGTGGCCTTTTCGCGTTTGGCAATCCACGCCTCCATGCGTTTCGTCAGCGCGGCGACCACATCCGGATTCTCTTTGGCCACATTGTGGTTTTCCTCCGGATCCAGAAGCAGGTCGTAGAGTTCGATTTCGGGTTTGAAGTGGAAATCCGGCTCCAGAGCACGGATGAGCTTCCATTGGGGCGTGCGCCAACCGTGTTTGCGCATCCATGTGCATTCGCTGATGTAGAATTCGGAGCTGAGGTTGGCCTTTTCGCCGCGGACCAGCTGCATGAGGCTTTCGCCGTCGAATTTCAGACCGCTGTCAATGCCTATGAGCTCCATCAGCGTGGGCACCAAGTCCTTCTGCTGGTTGAAGCCCTTGACGCGCAGGCCGGCGGGCACATGGCCCGGATATTTGATGATGAGCGGAACCCGCAGCGTGTTGTCGTAGGTGCCGTGATGGTCGAAATAGCAGTCATGGTCGTAGAGGGTTTCGCCGTGGTCGGAGTTGATGACGACGATGGTGTTGTCGTCCAAGCCCAGCTCATGGAGCGTGGTGAAGATGTTCTGGATGCAGGCGTCCATGTAGGCGATGGCACCGTCATACTGCGCGATGACGTAGTCCTTGTCGGTGAGGCCATAGGGCATCCATGAGCGGAAATAGTCTGCGAAGGGCTTGAAGGCGAAGACGGGGTCCATGGAATGGTTCTTCTTGTCGAATTCATTGCCTTCGTAGAAGATCTTCTCGAAGGGCAGCGGAGGCAGATAGGGGGAATGGGGGTCCATGTGCCGCAGGAAGAGATAGAAGGGCTTCTTTTCGGCGGCGAGGCGGCGCAGTTCGGGCAGTGCGACCTCGTTCAGGTTTTCGGCTTTGGGAAGACGGCCTTCGTTGATGCCGCCCCAGCTAGTGAAGTCAATGTAATTCTGGAAGCCCCGGCCGGCGGGGTTGCCGCGGAAGCCGACGCAGGTGGTGTTGTAGCCATTGTCGCCCAAAATCTCGGCAAGGGTCTTGCCCATGATGGGGCCTTGATGGTTCAGCGCGACGGTGTTGGTGCCGAAGCAGTCCAGTCCCGTGAACATGGAGGCATAGCCAGGCGTGGTGGGCACGGAGGGGGAGAAGGTGTTCTCGAAGAGGGTGCCGCCTTTGGCGAAGAGATCCATATGGGGCGTGGTCTGGCGGAAATAGCCGTAGCAGCTCATATGGGTTGAGAGCAGGGAGTCGATGCCGAGATGGAGCAGATTGGGTTTGCGTGTTGCCATGTGAAAAATCCGTTTTGAGTTGTTGTGAATTCCTATATTATATATGGTATATAAATGGTGTGTCTAGACGGGGTCGGGCACCTTGTCGATGGCGGGGTCGTCCATGGCGACGCGACGGCCTTCCATAGTGGAGACATAGGTGGCCATGACCATGCGGAGGGAGTCCCGCCCGTCCTCCGCCGTGCAGATGGCGGGGCCGTTGCCATGGAAGAACTCCGCCATGGGTTTGGCGAGGTTGGCGAGACGCTCCGCCTGCGAGTGGGGCGACGGGGCGTCGCCGGCAATCCATGTGCGAGCCTCTGCGTCCCACAATTTCAGGCCGACCGCCGCTTCGTCCCGCGGCAGTGAACAGCTGATGGCGTCGCCGTAGTACTGCTGAACGCTGCCTTTGGAGCCGTAGATTTCCGTGGAGATTTCCGCACCGGTGCAGGTGAAGCTGCAGGTGACCTCCACCAGCGGGCCGCCCGGATAGCGGAAGATGGCGATGCCGTTGTCATTGGGCATGCCATTGTGATTGAGGGAGACGATTTCTGCCGTGACGGATTCGGGCATGCCGAAGAGCCAGTGAATCAAGTCGATGGGATGGGCGGAGTCATCGGCCCAAATGTCGCGATTCCATTTGGGAATCACATGCCATGCGGTGGCGAACCCCGGATTCAGGCACATGTTCAGGGCGTGGCGGCGGCGGAACTGGAACAGCTGGCCCAGCTTGCCGGAGCGCATCCAGTCCCGCATTTGGAGGTTCTGCGGATCCACGCGCATCTGCCACAGCATGGTGAAAGGAACCTTGTGGGCGTTGACGGCGGCCACAATGCGGTCTGCGTCCTTCAACGTCGTCGCCATGGGCTTTTGGACGGCGATGGCCTTGCCGGCGGCGGCGGCCTTCTCCACCAGTTCGGCGTGGAGGGAGGTCTCCGCGCAGATGACCACCGCCTGAATGGCGGGATCGGCCAGAAGGGCGTCCACATCGGAGACGGCCTCCAGCTGCTGGTTCTTGCTGAACTCCTGCAGGCGGGCCTCGTCATGGTCCCATACCTTCGTGGCCTGGACATCCCACTCCGGATGTTGTTTCCATTGAGCAAGATAGACATTGATGTGACCGTGGGCAGTTCCTAAAACGGCAATCTTGAGCGGCATGATGACAACCTTTGCTGACGTTTTGTTATGATGTCAATTCTTTCCGTCTGGGGCGGATTGGAGATAACTTGTTGAAACCTATATAACTGTAATTCAAGATGGTGAATATTCAAAGGGGCAGGGGGGAAAATGTGGAGTTCGCAATTGGCAATTGTGGAATTCGCACGTGGGGAAGCCCTCAACGATGGCAGGCCGTCTCCAGTCCAAGACCACTAGATGATCAAACTGTAGGGGATAAAGGCTGGAGTTTCCCTGAATCGCGCAAAGATAGCGCTGGTGAACCCCGTCTGCTTGATGGTGTCTTTGACTTTATCGAGTCTGTCCTTTAGCTGTTCGGCGTTGACATACAACGGACTCCATGTGGTCATGCCGTTCTTGAGACGGCGTTTGACGAAATCCTGTTCCGTGTCCCGAAGGGGCGGAAAGGATGAATGGATTTGGATGATTTTGTCGCAAATCGACTTGAAGGACTTGCTATTATGAAAAAGGATGTAGGCGTTGAGGAGTGTCCCCAGATAGGAGATGTCGTTGCGGGCGTCATAGTCCCGTGAATTCAGCATCTGCCATTGGGACTCCTTCAGTGGCTTGAAGAGGGGCTTTGCGTCCTCCAGAACCTTGATGAAGCGATTGGAGAGGATGAGGCAGATGAGGCTAAAGGACTCCTTGAACTCGATCGTGTCGCAGTTAAAGTCGCGTATGCCGTTGATGTACAAGGCGATGTTCAGAATGACAGGGTGCATCTGCATGCCGTCTATGGTCTGGAGCCATGGGATGGGGAGACATTTGTCCCAATAATCCCAGTCCTGACCTTGAAGCACCTTCAGATGAGGATTCAGAATGTAGAGTCCACGCTCTACCCGCATGAACAGTTTTTTCCCGTATCTATTGGTGGATTCCCTTTCGTGTCGGGAAAGGAGAGAGGACAGATAGGTCCGTTTCTTCCGATGCTCCGGAAGGATGAAATCTGGCAGCTTTGCGGCGAACTCCGCCAAATCAACGGCGGTGAAGCCGATGTCCGAGTACAGCGAAAGCAGTTGAAAGAACGCCGTTGGCATGGTATTTGCCTCTCGGTTGCGGGAGTCCTGATTCAGCACGGCATTGAGGAACTTTTCGTTGAGGTCGCCGCAGCGCTTTCGGAACGTGGCCATCACGTAGGTGATGATGAAGAACTCCGCCCGCTGGTTGCTGTATTTGACTTGGAGGCCTTCGATGCGGTAGTTGGCGCTTTGGGGCAGCAGTCGGCTGATCAGGGGGAGGAACTCGTCAGGGAAGCGTGGTGCGGCGGCGATTTGCCTCAGCAGAAAATGATATGCGCTAAATCCTTGATTATCAATAAGTTCCGTCTTTGCATCATGGTCCAGAAGCTCTTGGACAATTTCGGCGTTTCCCATCTGGCAGGCCAACATGAGCGGGGTCTGGTTGAAGGGGTCGCGAAAATCGACGCCGTAGCGCTGCACGTCGGCCAGGAGGCGTTTGCGGTTGGCGCGGTTGTAGTTGATGAGATAGGTGGAGCGGTAGTTTGCCTCGGCGCCTTTGCGGTCGGCGGCGGCGTTGAAGCCCAAATCCACGAGGCGCCGTTGAATGCTTTCCAGCTGATAGGCGACGGCCACGTTCAGCAGGGTTTTCTTCGCCTTCGCATTGAAGTTGTCTGGCTGAAGTGCCTCATTGCACAGCTCGCCGATTCCCTTCTTGTCCAAGACTTTCCATGGAACGGGCACGGTCTTGAGCACGTCGCGGCGGATCTGTTCGGCCTGTTCCGTCTTGCCTTGGGCCTCCAGCTTGCCCGCCTCCTTTCGCCATTCCTCTTTGGAGGACACCTGCTGCTTCAGGGAGACATGGGTGCCCCCCTCCGTCAGTCCCAACAGCCGATAGGTGGGGTGGTTGGTATGAGTCTCGACCCAGTAGATGTTTTCGATGGCGCGGGTCAGGGCCACGTAAAGGGCGTTGATGTAGAATTTGTAGAGCTCAAGGGAACGGTCGCTCTTGTCCTTGTTGCGGCTGTATTCGGGGGCCGTTTTCAGCTTGTCGGGGGTGATGCCTTCCGCGATGACATCGAATTCCCTGCGGTTGGGGGAGATGAAGTTGAAGATGATGATGTTCTTGTATTCCAGACCTTTAGCTTCTCGGATGGAGAAGAGCAGCGGGGTCTTGAAGAAGGCCCGTGCCAAGGGCTTGTCTTCGTCCTTCATGACCAACACGGCGAAGTTCACGGAGCCCTCCGTGCTGGTGTTGAGCTCCTGTTTCTGTTTGGCGCTGTCCTGCAGCAACGTGATGGAGCCAGGCGTAGTGGAGGTGCATTGGACCAGATGGTTGCTTTCGCGGTCGATGGAGCCGAAGCGGGCGATCTTCCAGCGGAGAAGCTGGTTGGAGGCGGCGGTGACCGCCTGGGAGTTGCGGTAGTTGGCATGGAGGACGTTGATGGTGGCGGAGCGGTCCGCGATATGCTCCTTGTAGAAGAGGCTCTTGACGGTGGACCAGCTGAAGAAATTGGGATGCACAATCTGGTTGGAGTCGCCGCAGAGCATGAAATGGAAGGGGCTGTTGAGGGTGCGGAGCAGCAGGCTGAGCTGGATGCAGGTCAGGTCCTGAATCTCGTCGATGACCAGATAGTCATAGTCCGCCTTGGCCAGTTTAAGATACTCATGGCAGAGGAAATTGTCCGTGTGTCGATTGGTGCTTTTCAGCCAGGCGGTGAAGCTTTCAAAGAGGTCGTAGATGACGGGGCGTTCCTCCAGTGGGAAGATGGACTGCTTGATGCCAAGGGCCATATACTCCTCCCGAGTCAGGCAGGGGGCCTCTCCGGCCTGGCCGGTGAGCACGCCGTCGAACTCCTCATAGAGGCTGTGGACGCTGAAGGTGGCGTGTTTGCCGCCGCGGTTCTTGCCCAGCCACATGGCAAACTCCCAATAGCTCAGCTCGCGGGTTTCCGGAGCGCGAATGGAAAGCAGCACGTCCTCCAGCGAGAGGAAATTGATCTCCTGGTCGGGGTTGTCGTAGCTGTAGGAGGAATAGAGGCGGGATGCGTTTTCCGCGAGATAGGGAGAGCGCGTCACGTATAAGATGTTCCCCTTGAGGTATTTGAGCTTTTCCAGAGACAGCACGGTCTTGCCGGAGCCGGCGCTTCCCACGATGATGAGAGGGAGTTTGGCGTTGAGAAGCGCCTCCTGCTCGTCGTCGAAGCTGATGGGTTTGTCCAGCAGATGGAAGACTTTGGTCTTCGGATTGCTGTAGATCAGCGGAGTCATGTCGGTGGCGGGGACGCTCTCCGGCTTGGGGACGGGCTGGATTTTGGACTCATCGATTTGGGCGCCTTGGAGGAAACGGGACTTGTCGTAGGCATGATTGTAGATGATTTCGAGAATCAGCAGGCATTTGCGTCCCTGATAGGTCACTATGCGGAACAGCAGGCGGTCCGTGTCGTTGAGCTTGGCGCGATAGAGGTATTGATGGGGCGTGAGCTTCTTCACGTCCGCCCCTGTGAAATTGCCCTCCTCCAGATAGCCGATGACTCGTTCAAACTGGGCCTTGATGGACGGCTTGACCTCTTGAAGTTCATTGTAGAAAAGGATTTCCATACTCAACTCAAAAGTTGCATGACTTTCTTCAGGTCGTCCCAGACCTTGAGCTTTTCCTCTCTGAAGCGCTTTTCGTCCCGTTCAAAGCGCAGCAGATAGGCGGGATGGAAGGTGGGCATGACGGGAATGCCACGGTAGCTTTGCCATGTGCCCCGGAGGCGAGTGATGCCCTTCAGATCCAGAAGATGCAGCAAAGGAACGGCACCAAGAAGCACGATGACCTCAGGCTGAACGAGTTCAATCTGTCGGTGGAGAAAGGGCACGCAGGCCGCCGCCTCGTCCATTTCGGGGTTTCGGTTGTTCGGCGGACGGCATTTGACGATGTTGGCGATGTAGACGCCTTTGGTTTTGTCCGGACAGCTTCGGTCCAGATGCATGGCGGTGATCATACGGGTCAGCAGCTGGCCCGCCCTTCCCACGAAGGGGACGCCCTGACGATCCTCCTCCTCTCCAGGGCCCTCGCCGATGAACATGATGCGAGCCTGACGGCATCCGTCCTCCATGACCACATGATGGCGGGTTTGGCACAGTCGGCAGGCGCCGCAGCCGTGGATGGCGGCCTCCAATCCGCTCCAGTCCATTTGGGAGATGGCGGCGGCGTTGGGCGGTGGCGTCTGTGGCGGATTATTTGTAAGTTGTTGCGGCGCAATCTGTTGTAATGATTGATGCAAGGTGGCCGCCGTAGGCGTCGTCGCCGCAGGGGCCGTCGTCGTGGTTTGGGGCGGTGGCGTCGCGGCCATCGTCTGTGCGGAAAAAGCCTGACGGAAGGAGGGCAGGGGATTGGCCGCACCGCCGCCAGTCGTTGGAGAGACGGTGGCGGCAGTGGCGGCGGGCCATTGGCTCCCCGTCGGCTGCGGGCTCTCCGTTGGTCGTTGGGGGGTGGCCCCTCCCATGGGCGATTGGAAGAACGCCTTGGCCTGCTTCGGATCGAGCCATGCCGTCCGAAGCCCTTGATTCTGCATCAGGGCAAGGTGTCGGAGCAATTCGTCAATGGGGGTGCCAGGCATATGGGGTAGAATGACTTACAGATGGATGGAGACGCGGTGTTCTCCGGCGACCGCCTCGCCGATGACGTTGGCTTGGAAGCCCGTGTCGCCGCAGATGGACAACGCGTCGTGAACGGCCTCCTGCGGCACAAACCACACCATGCCGACGCCCATGTTAAAGACACGATACATCTCATAGGCGTCGATGTGGCCCGTCTCCGCGATGAGCTTGAAGATGGGCGGCGTGGTAATGGAGTTCGCAAAGAACTCGGCTCCAATGCCTTGTGGAAGGATGCGGGGCACGTTGTCATAGAGGCCGCCGCCCGTGATGTGGGCGATGCCGTCCAAAGGCAGCCTGGTCTCCAGCGCCCTGCGGATGGCGGGCCAATAGCAGCGATGTGGCATGAGCAGGGCATCGCCGACGCTAATGCCGCCCAAAAGCTCTGGCGTGCTGTCCACCGTGTAGCCGCCTTCTCCGAAGAGCACGTTGCGGGCCAGGGAGAAGCCATTGGTGTGGAGGCTCTCCGCCGCGATGCCGATGGCGGCGTGGCCCGGACGGATTTTCTCTCCCGTGATGATCTTGTCCTCCTCCACGATTCCTGTGATGCATCCCACCAGATCGTAGTCGTTGCCGTACATGCCGGGCATTTCCGCCGTTTCGCCGCCAATCAGCGTGACGTTTTGCGCAAGACACGCATCCGCAATGCCTTCCAGCACATTCTCATAGAGGGGAGAGCGAAGTTTGCCGATGCCGATGTAGTCCATGAAATAGACGGGCTCCGCGCCCTGGACGGCGATGTCGTTGACGCAGTGGTTGACGATGTCATGGCCCACGGTGGTGTGTTTGTTCATCATGGCGGCGACCATGAGCTTGGTGCCGACGCCGTCGATGCTGGTGACCATGACCGGCTTCTTCCAGCGGGTCAGATCGATGCGGAAGAGCCCGCCAAAGCCGCCGATGGGGGCCATGGCCTCAGGGCGTCGTGTGGTTGAGATTTTGCCTTTGACCTTGTTGAGCAGGCTGGTGGCCAGGTCGATGTCGACGCCGGCGGCCTTGTAGGCGTCGGATTTTCCGGCTTTGTCTTGAGAACTCATGGACATGTCTCCTTGTGCAGGTTCGGGGCGCATGAAAAAATCATGCAAGATGAAAAAAGTCCCGCCCGTCAATTTGCAGACGGGACATTTAGAGAATAATATACAGCGAAAACAATTCTATGAAAACCCGCAAGGGGGAAGTTTGGCTGAAAGGAGCATGCAAGATGATGGAGCAGGAGAAAATTCGGCGTCTGGGGCAGATGTTGGCCAAGGCGAAACATATCGCGTGTCTGACGGGAGCCGGCATGTCCACGGAGAGTGGCATCCCCGATTTTCGTTCCACCCAAGGGCTTTACCGCACGTTGACCAGCGAGGAGGTGTTTGACATCAATCTGTTCAACCGCTCGCCGGAGCGGTTCTATCAGGTCATCGGCCCCCTGTATGAGGCGATTTTGGCCGCACAGCCCAACGGCGGCCATTTGGCGCTGGCGGAATTGTGCAGCCGCTGCGGCAAGACAGTCACCGTCGCCACGCAGAACATTGATGGGCTGCATCAGAAGGCGGGGTCGCCGGTGGTTTGGGAGGTGCATGGCACCATGGCCACCTTGAGTTGCCGCAAATGCGGCGCCACCGAGCCCTGCGAGGCTTTCCGCGAGGAGCTGAAGACGGGCAAGGTCCTGCGGCACAGCTGTGGCGGCGTCTTCAAGCCGGACATCACCTTCTACGGCGAAAATCTGCCGGAAAAGCCTTATATCTCCTCACTTAACGCTATGCGACAGGCGGACTTAGTGCTGGTTTTGGGCACCTCGCTGGTGGTGTATCCGGCGGCGGGCCTGCCGAGCTACCGTCGGCCAGATGCACCGCTGGTCATCATCAACCGCACGGCGACGGAGCAGGATTCCGAGGCGGCTCTGGTCTTCCATGACAGCATCGGCGAAGTGCTTCCCGCCGCCGTCGCCCAGTGCAGTTAGAAGAGGTTGATAATTAGGAATTAGGAATTTGGAATTAGGAATTTGGTATTTGGAATTTGGTATTTGGAATTAGGAATTTGGTATTTGGAATTTGGTATTTGGAATTAGGAATTTGAAATTAAGAATTAGGAATTTTACGAGAGCATCTAGAACTTCTAGAACTAGCTAGTAATCATGGCGTTGGGGTTTGAACAACTGACATGGGGCATTGTTGGGGCAGCGGCTGGAAGCCTGCTGCTTCTGCTGCTGTATCTGCGTCGGCGTCGTCCGCAGGCTCGCCGTGTGTCCGCCCTGTTTTTGTGGCCGCAACAGGCTCTTGCGCACAAGGCGGGACGGCAGACCTCATGGCGACGGTTGCCCCTCTCCTTCTATTTGGAGTTGGTGGCCTTGCTCTTTTTGGCGTTGGCGATGGGGCTGCCCATGCTTCGACGTCGTCAGGCCAGCAGTCCTTGCGTGGTGGTGTTGGACAATTCCTATTCCATGCAAGCGGGACGGCCTTCTGCAAAGAATCAGGCCATGGAATGGCTGCAGAAACGGCTTCGCGCGGATGATCGGGACCGAGTGCTGTGGATTCTGGCCGGCCGCCGCCCTCGGCTTCTGGACGACACGCGAAACGGCGCCCTGCCATCCCGTCTGGAATCGCGATGGAGTGTCGATGAAGGGGCCTTCGAGTGGATGGCGGCAACCCAAATGGCCAGAAGCCTCCTTCCGGGCGGTGAAATCTGGGTCGTCTCCGACACGCCTCATCAGGAAACCCTGCCGCGGGACATCGGCTGGAAGGCCTTCGGAACTCCCATGGACAATCTGGCCATCGTCAACGGCCGACGGCAAGGGCGGCGCCTGAGCGTGGAGCTGTTCAACGGAGGGACGGAACCTAAAATCTGCCGTCTGTCCTTGAACGGCGTGATGGTGATGGAGGAGTCCCTGGCGCCGAAGGAGACTCTATGCCACTCGGCGGAACTTTCGGATGAAAAGTCTCAAGTTCCTTGTATTGTCGAAATTATGAATAATGAGGACGGATTGGCCTACGATGATGCGCTCACTCTGCTTCCCGAAGGACGCGCACCGTTGCACTATGCAATGGACCGTTCGTTGGGGGAGATTGCGCGGGAGCTGGCGTCAAAGGCCATCAAAGACAATCCCAATTGGAAGGAAGACGAGTCGTCGCCGGAATTGGTCATTGGGACGGAGGTGACGGATGAGGGGCCATGGCACCGTCTGATTTGGCATCGCGTGGGGGACCAGACGGCCCGCCTTCTGGCGGAACCCATTACGATTCAAGGAGATGTGCCGATGCTAAAGGGGGCGGACGTGGTGGAGCTCAGCTGGCCGCTGAATCCGGAGCTGACCCTGCCGGGCCAGATTTGGCTGCGACAGGGGGAGACGCCGCTCATGACATGCCGCCGTCGCGGGGCGTTCATGGATATCCATCTGAATCTGCACTATCGGGCAGGCAATCTGCCTCGACAGCCGTTCTGGCCCGTGCTCTTCTGGAATTTGAGCACCGTCCTTTCAGCGGAACGGTGGGGTTGCCCCCATGCGAATTGGCGGGAGGACGAGATGGTCACATGTCAGATGGACGCCTCTTCCGGTGAGCCCGTCTGGCTTGACGGCCCTGACGGCAGCCATCGGCGACTGCTCTGCATGAATCGCGAATTGCCCTTAGGACATTTGGCTCCAGGACGTTACGACTTGTTTCAAGGTCATGGCCGCTGGTCCTTCGCCGTGTTTTCCCATAATGGCGAGGAGTCGGATTTGACAGGGTTGGGACAAGAGGAGACGGCACCGACCGTGGCGGGCGCCGTTGGGGACCGCATGCAGGAATTGGCGGCATTGGGCTTTGCCGCCGCCTTGCTGCTGATGATGATGAACAACCGATTCCAGTCGTGAGGTCCGCCTATGTCCTGGCTATTTCTTCTGGTCATTCCAATCGTCGGATGGTGGTGGAGCCACCGGACGCGGCGCCCTTGGGTGGATGGCCTTCGCCTTGCGCTGTATCTTGTTCTTCTGCTTGGACTTATGAATATTCATGGACGGCGGCAGGGGGCTGGCGGAACGGTCATTGCGGTGGCGGACCGCAGCGAGTCCATGCCATCGGACGGGACGGCTCGTCAGGAGCAGGCCATTAAGACCATGGAAAAGGGCCGTCCGGCAGAATGCGGGCTTGGCGTGGTGGCCTTCGGGACGGAGGCTTGGGTGGAGAAGACGCTGGAGGAGAACGACTTTAGCCATTTTCAGCCTTTGCAGGGACGAACCAGCGGGAGCAATCTGCACGATGCCATGGAATTGGCGTTGCGGCAGTTGTCCCCCTCCGCTCCGGGGCGGATTCTGCTCATGAGTGACGGCCTTTGGACGGGATTGGACCCGTTGCCGCTGTTTTCGGAGGCGGCCGCCAGAGGGGTTCCCGTCTCCGTCCTGCTGATGAAACGACCGGCCACTGTGGATTCGGGAATTTTGGATATCGTTGCTCCTGAAGTTGTTGCGCCAGGTGAGACCTTCCAGATGAGCTGCCGTCTGTTTGCCACGGATGAGACCAAGGCCATCTGCCGAATGCGGCGAAATGACGGAAAATGGCTGGAGCGGCCTGTCACGCTTCGCCGTGGCCAGACGGATGTGCTGTGGCGGGATCGGCTGGACTCCGCGCAAGTGGCGCGATACCAATTTGAAGTGCTTCCGGAGGGACGGGATGATGTGTTGGAGAACAATCAGGGCACCCTTTTGGTCACCGCCCGCGGCAGGCTGCCGATTCTTCTCCTGAGCCAATCCCCCTCCGGCAATCTGCAGCGGCTGCTGGAGGAGCGCGGGCTGGCCGTGAACCGATGCGCTCCGTCTTCAGATGCTCTCAGTCTTGCCAATTTGGCTTCCCATGCCGCCGTCGTGCTGGAGAACGTGCCGGCCTCCCATCTTGGGCAACAGAGCATGGAATTATTATCTAACATGTTGAAGCAGAATATGTTAGGACTTTTTGTGACGGGTGGACGAGCCGCCTTTGGTTCAGGGGGTTACTATCGTTCTCCGCTGGAGGAACTTCTGCCAGTCGCCTTGGAGCAACGTTCGGATCTGCGCAAAATGACGGTGGCCATGGTGGTGGCGTTGGACCGCTCCGGAAGCATGGCCGTGCCCGTGGGCAAGGGGGGCCTCCGAAAAATGGACTTGGCCAATTTGGCGACCATCGAGGCCATGCGGATGCTGGACGGAGACGACGAGTTCGGGGTGCTGGCCATCGACAGCTCCGTCCATGAGGTGGTTCCGCTGGCCCCTCTGGAGTCGTCGTTGGGGGCGGAGAGCCGCATCCGCGCCATAGAGTCCGAGGGCGGCGGCATCTTCACCTACACCGCCCTCCATGCCGCCGTGCAGCGGCTGGACGAATCCGACCGAAAGGTGCGCCATATCCTGCTCTTCGCCGACGCCAATGACGCGGAGGAGCCCGAAGGCTGCGAACGGCTGCTGAAAAAGGCGATGGAATCGGGAATCACCGTCAGCGTGGTGGCGTTGGGGACGCCGCGCGATAGTGACGCTGCCTTTTTGGAGTCCATCGCGCGGCTGGCCGGTGGCCAATGCTACTTCGTGTCTCGCCCCCATGACCTGCCGCGGGTCTTCATGCAGGACACCTTCGCCATGGTCCGCAACAGCTTCATCAGCGGCGAGACGGCCGCCGTCACCACGGGGGCCGTTCGGCAGATTTCATCGGAAATCCCTGTGGCGGAGGCATTTGGAGTCGGGGGATACAATCTCTGCTATCCCAAGGCCAACGGCGAGATCGTCGCCCGCACGGAGGATGACAACCACGCGCCGCTGGCCGCCTTCGGACAGGTGGGCCTTGGACGCTGCGCTGTCTTCACGGGAGAGGCGGACGGTGCGGAGACCGGCTCCTTCGGTGGCTATGTCCATGGAGGGACCTTGCTTGCGTCTTTGGCCACATGGTGCGCGGGAGAGCGGTCGTCCCTCCCGGAAGGCAGTCTACTAACCCAAAGCCGCCGCCGCGGCGTGCTTCGGGTGGAGGTGGCCATGGATCCGCAGCGGAGTCGGGAGCCCTTCCGACGGCCGCCGACGGTCACCACCATGGTCGCATCAGCGGATGGCTCCATCCGTCGCGTTGACCGTCCCATGCATTGGTGGGATGCGGACACATTGGTGTGCGAATATGACATGGACGGCGCAGATGTCTATGTCAATACGGTTGTTGCAGATGGAATGTCCCCTGTGGCACTGCCGCCGGTGCGGCAGGCAGTCTCCCCTGAATTTCTTCCGGAGCCGGAGCAGCGGCGGAGCCTGATGGAAATGGCGGCGATGACCGGCGGCAAGGTGCTGGAAGCAGGGACGATATGGGAGAACATGGCGACGGTTCCCACGCCCTTCCCCCTTGCCCCATGGTTGGGCGTCGTTGCCATGCTGCTGCTGCTGCTGGAAGTCGCCGAGCGGCATTTGGGCTGGCTGGAGGCGGGTTGGCGTAAGGTGATGGTCACTGTCCGTGAAATTCGTGATCATTTTCAAATTACTGCGGCAGAAAAAGTTATGAATATAGAAAGAGCGAAGACGGAGCCGAAGGGGACTGTCGCGCCAGCAAGAGGCATTGCCGCCAAATCGGCGGTTCATGGCATCCGAACAAAAGAAGAGCCGCCGCCTTCAAAGGTCAAGACGGCCACGGCGGATGCGGAAACGGCGGCTTCTTTGTCGTCAGCGGCCTCAGCGGCGTCTCTGCGGGATGCTCTGCGAAAGGCGAAAAGACAGTGAAAGGGTCAGGTGCGGCATGAAGGCATGCGCGAAAGTCAATCTGTATTTGGAAATCACGGGAAGGCGGGAAGACGGATATCATACGCTGCGGACGTTGTTTCTGCCGTTGGCGGGGCTCTACGATACTGTGACGGTTCTTCCTTCCTCCCAACAGGGCATTTCTCTGGAATGTGACGACCCCGCCGTGCCGACGGACAGCCGTAATCTCTGCTGGAAAGCCGCCGCCGCCTTCCACGACCGCATCGGCGTTGCCCCCCGCGTGCACATTCGGCTGGAGAAGGTCATTCCGGTGGCGGCGGGATTGGGAGGCGGCAGTTCGGACGCGGCGGCCACTCTGCTGGAGTGCCGCCGTCTTGTCGCCCCCAACCTGCCCATGGCGGAGTTGCGGACCATCGCCGTGGCCCTTGGGGCGGATGTCCCCTTCTTTTTGGAGCCGGCTCCCGCTTTGGCGGAGGGCATTGGCGAACGGCTTTCTCCCATTTCCGTGACCACGCCATTACAGCTGGTTTTGGTCAATCCGGGTTTCCCCGTGGCGGCGGCATGGGCCTATCAGCACAAAAAACTGCCCCCAAGGGACCAGCTTCCCTCGTTGGACGGGCTGTTGGCCGCATTGAGGGGAGGCACGTGGAACGAGGTGGCGTTGTATTTGCATAACGACTTGGAATACAGTGTATTAGAGAAATTTCCGATTTTGGGCATGATTCGGCGGTCCATGGAAGAGCAAGGCTGCCGAGGCGTCCATGTCTCTGGTAGCGGCCCCACGGTTTTCGGACTGTGCGAACCCGGCGGAGGAGAGGCCGTCTGCGCGGCGCTACAGCCGCAATATGGCTCGTTCTGCCGGATTCTGACAAAGCTCTGTTCCCCATGAGGGGTGTTTATTGTCCAAAGAACACACAGAATAACCCAAAGCGTTCCGCCACAGAACGCGGATTAATTCTTTTCAAATGACATAAAAGACCTGCGAATGGTCGTTTGCGGCTGTTCGCTTCTGTATATTCCGTGTATTCTGAGGACTTCTTTGGATTGACATTGACGGCAGCGGGATTATGGTAGAGGCATGAACAACGCATCGAACATCGAGGACTGCCATTCACGAGTTACGTCATGGCATTGGCAAGTCAATGGTAGTCAGGAACTTTGGGAGTTTTTGAAGCCGTTGATCCGCAAGCCGCGCCGTCTGGCGGGGCAGGGAGAGGGCCTTTGGAAGACAAGGCATGGCTTTGTCCGCAAGCTGGAACTGCCGCCGTCCTGCGGCGGCGGCGCCTGTGTGCTGAAATACTACGACCGCCCTGAATTCATCCGCTATCTCTATCGGCTTTCCATGGTCTATCGGGAAGCCTGCGCCATGCAGACGGCCAGCGGTCTAGGTCTGCCCGTGCCTCCCGTCTACGCCTGCGGCGAAAAGCGGTTCTGCTGCATGCTGCGTTCCGCCTACATCCTCACCCGCTACATCGGCCAAACCCAACAGCTGCTTCAGCTGGCCAAGCCTCCAGCCTGTGACGACCCCGCCACCGAGCCGCTGGTCGTCAGTCTGCTGACGGAAATCGTCACGGGCTTGGCCAAACTGCACGCCGCCGGATATTCCCATGGCGGCGCCCATCCCCGCAATTTCCTTTGGCGGCAGGAACTTGCGTCGTCAAAGCCCACGTTGTTCTGGATTGATCTGGCCACTTTCCGTCCCTTGCAGGAGGATTGGCGGGAACGCATCGTGCTGGATTTGACCGACGCCATCGAAAATTTCCCCTTGAGTCCATCCCATCTGGATGCCCTTTGCAAAGCCTACCAGTCCGTCAATCCGCTTCCCCTTGAATTCCAGCAACTTCCAAATTCGGAGACGCAGCGGAAGAAGAATGTCTGCAAGATGCTAAGTTGTTGATTATCAATGAGTTAGGAAGATTTCTCGCGTTCCTTCGGCTCTGTGTCGATGAAACACTTTTCCCATGACAAAATTGGCGGAGTTGGGCCGTGTCGATTGGGAAAAACGGGAGGACGGCATTATGTTAAAGAACCGATGGGCCGCCTTCCCCTTCCGCCATGGTTGAGGAGCCGCGGTCCGTCCGCAGACAATGGGTGACATGGGCGGCGACAAGCTTTCAGACGGGAACAACGGGTTTATGAGTGCGACGGCATTTGACAATGAACGGTATTTGAAGAATCAGACACAGGCGATTTTGGACCGTGTCGGCCAGGCCAACGGCCGCCTGTACCTTGAATTCGGCGGCAAGCTGATTGGGGATCTCCATGCGGCGCGGGTTCTGCCCGGCTTCGATCCCGATGTGAAAATCCGTCTGCTGCAGCAACTTCAGGAAAGCGCGGACATCATCATCTGCATCCATGCGGGAGACATCGAGCGGCGGAAGATTCGCGGTGACCTGGGCATCACCTATGACAACGACGCCCTGCGCCTCATTGATGACCTTCGCAATCGGGGCGTCGAAGTGACCGCCGTGGTCATCACCCGCTTCAACGGACAGCCCGCCGCCCTGAATTTTCAGGAGAATCTGGAGCGTCATGGCATCAAGGTCTATCGCCATCGGGAAATCGCCGGCTATCCAAACAACTTTGCGCATATTGCTAGCCCTCAAGGCTTTGGAAGCAATCCCTACATTGAAGTGACCCATCCGCTGGTGGTGGTGACGGGCCCCGGCCCCAACAGCGGGAAGATGGGAACCTGCCTCTCCCAAATCTACCATGAATACAGCAATGGCCGCAATGCCTTCTACGCCAAATTCGAGACCTTCCCTGTGTGGAACCTGCCACTGAACCATCCGGTCAATGTGGCCTATGAGGCCGCCACCGCCGACTTGCAGGACGCCAACGCCCTGGACTCCTTCCATTTCGAGGCCTACGGCAAAGTGGCCGTGAACTACAACCGCGACCTGCAGACCTTCCCCTTGCTCCGCGCCATGCTGACTTGGATCACAGGGTCGGACAGCGGCTACCAGTCCCCCACCGACATGGGCGTCAACTGCATCGCCGCCGGCATTTTGGACGACGCGGCGGTCTCCGAGGCCGCCCGTCTGGAGATTTGCCGCCGCTATTTCCGCATTCGGGCGGACTTCATGACCGGCCATGCGGACGAAGTGACCATGACCCGCATCGAGGAGATTGTCCGCAAGGCGAACATCCAGCCCAATGAGCGGGATGTGGTCAAGGCCGCCCGTCAGATGGTGGAGGAGGGGCGGCAGCAGAAGCGGGGCAACGACGGTGTCTACTGCGGAGCGGCCATCCGCCTCCATGACGGAAAGGTCATCACGGGAAAGAACTCCCCCTTGATGCATGCCACGTCCAGCATGCTTCTGAATGCGGCCAAATATTTGGCTAAGTTGCCGGACAGCCAGCACTTGCTGCTTCCGGACATCGTGGAGTCCGTCGCCGCCTTCAAGGACGGTCTGGGTGCCAAACGGCATGCGGGGCTGGATGTGAGCGAGACGCTGATTGCGTTGGTGGTCAGCGCCAACCGGGACATGTTCGCCAAGCGGGCCTTGGATTGCCTAAACGAAATGCAGCAGTGCGATGTCCATCTGTCCCATGTGCCCACGCCGGGGGATGAGGCGGGGTTGCGGCGGCTTCAATGCAACTACACCTATGACCCGGAGGTGGCCTCCCGCATGCTCTACATCATCTGAAGGGCTGCCCGCCCTCGCGTTTCTTCTAACATGTCCATTCAGCCTCCATTAAATCCATAAGATGCTCAGAATGAACAGGTAAGACAGATCCTTGGGGCTGAAGCCTCCTTTTCGCAGAACGCGCTGCCGTAGCGTGTGAGGTAAATCCCGTCAGTCCAGCTGGTTGCGGGATTTGCCGCAAAGGAGCCGCCGAATGCCGTTGGGCGTGATGTCGGGGCTGAAGAGCTTCTTCCGCTTCTCCATGTCCATGAGGATTCCCACCACCTGGGTCAGCAGGGGAAGGTGGGCGCAGGGCTCCGCGTCGGGGATGGCGATGAGGAAGAGCAGACGGCAGGTCTTTTGAGTATAGGCGTCGTAGATGCAGCCTGGAGCGGTCACGGTTCCCACGGACAGACCCAGGCGGCAAACCACGGGGGCGGTGGCGTGGGGAAAGGCGATCCATTCGTCCACGAGGGTGTTCATGCGCCGTTCGCGATGTTCGATGGCGTGCAGGAAGGCGTCCAGGTCCGTGATGACGCCGTCCTTCAGCAGGGGCTTGGCCAAGGCGGTGATGACCTGCTTCTTGGAATGGTCTGCAGGAAGTCCGCAAATGATGTGGTCCTGCGGCAGCAGGAGACTGAGATTGGGTGTGGATGACATGGAAGGGCCTTGAAAAAAGGAACGCGATAGGGGGAGGACAGGCTCCTCTTGAGGAATCGTTTTAGGAATATAAGCATGGTTTCACTGAAGTCAATTTGCATACCCGCCGCGCCGCCGGTCTCCGTCAATGGATTCACGGAAATTTTGGATGACGAGCACTTTCAGGCGCTTCGTGAACGTAAGCAGTTGGGAGTCAACTACTTAATATTCCCTGGCGCCGTCCACACCCGCTTTGAGCATGCCATTGGCGTCCTGTCGCTGGCGCAGCGACTCTGCCGAGTTCAGGGCTTTGGCGAAAACGACGGGCGGTTGCTGCAGGCCTTCGCGTTGCTGCATGACATCGGCCATGGTCCCTTCTCCCATCAGACCGAGCCGGTTTTGGCCATGAACCATCATGACCATGGCCGCGTGGTCTTGAGGGAAATGGCTCCCGTGCTGAACGCCATGGGACTGGACGTGGAGGCCCTGGAGGCCATGCTGACCGGAACCCATCCGCTGGCGACGTGGATCAGCGACCGTAATCTGGGAGCCGACAAGCTGGACTATCTGCAGCGGGACGCTCTCCATATCGGATTCCATGGCGCTCCGGACATCGAGCGGCTCCAGTTCTACACCCGACGGCTTCCCGAAGGCTTGGCCATCGACGGCAAATACATGGAGGACGCCAAACAGCTTCAAAAATTCTACTCCTATCTTCATCAGCATGGCTATCTGAATAAGACGGCGCTGGCCGCCCAACGCATGCTACAGCGCGCATTGCAGGAGGAACTTCTGGAAGGTATTCTGCAAGAACAAGATATATGGCGGATGGGGGATGCCCAGCTTTTGGCCGCGCTGGCCAACGGAAAGTCCCTTTTTGGCCGTCGGCTGGTCACCGCCCTGACGCGGCGGAACCTGCATTGCACGGCTTTGGCCCTGAAGCCCGCCGGATATGGTTTTGTGGAACGGCAGGGGGACGGCAAGGCCCTGGAGGTCTGTGAATGGTCACGGCAGGAGCTGCGTTCCCTAAGCTCCCGTCTGGAGAATCTGACCGAACTCCGCAAGCTGGAGGATGGCCTGGCCGAACGGCTCCATCTGGAGAAGGGCGAGGTGCTTTTTGCGGCCATGCCATATTTCAAGAAGCTGATACCAAAGGACTTGCGTGTATGCGACGGTCAAGGGGGCGGCTTCTGGCTGCTGGAGAACGACATGGACCATCGCCGCTCTCTGGAGAGCGACTACCTGCGGACCTTCGCCGTCCGTCTGCTGGTCCCCCGTCCCCGCCGGCAGGAGGTCTTTGGCAAATGCGAGCCCCTGCTTCGAGAGCTGATCTAAATTCCGCAGTTGGAAGTTAGCAGTTAGAAGTTAGCAGTTATACTGCGTTAGGGTAAGATTGTGATTTTGGGAAACAATGTTGCAGTTTGCACGTCAGCCCCGAAGGTAATGTGTTAAAATCAAGCCGTCGACTCTGATTTTTGGAGGATATTTGCATTTGGGCCGCCGCCGTGAAAGTCTCCTTGGTGACGTCAATGCCACTCCGGCCAAAATGGTCTATTCATTTATCGCAATTCAATTTTATGCAATTTGTTTCGGTTTTTTAGGGGCACAGGAGGGACGTGGGACACGGGACGCGGTTGGGAGGGCCGCGCTCCTGCGCGGCCGAAAAGAGCCGCGGAGCCGCAATCGCCCGGAGGGTGCAAGTTGCATAACTGTCTGCAAGCGAATGACTTTGGCACCATCGGCGGAAAGAGACATCAAAGGAATGACGTCTGGAGGACGTGACGGCCCAGGGGACGGAGGACGCAGGGCATGCCAAGCGCAGGAGAATTGTCCCTTTCCCCTTGAAAAACGCCGTTTTTCAAAAAGATACCCCTTGACAACCGTCGGCGGCGCATTACCTTATGTGCATATGCGGCACATTCACGGACAGGAGGCACCGATGGCGACACATTCCATGGCATCCCGCTTCTCGGCCAGGCTTCGGCGCTGGCCGTCCTTCTGCGTCGCCGCACTCCTGTGGCTGCTCCCTCCCGCTGCCCTCGCCAACCTCCCCTACACCACCGTCCACTGCAGCGGGACGGGGGAGAGCTTCCATCCGGCGGGCGCCGCGTCCGCCTCCGTCTCCGCGGGGCGGCTGACGTCGAGGACGGACCCGCGCGGCCTGACGACAACGTACACCTATCTGAACGGCGTGAACACGGGAACCCAGCGGCGCGGCGGCGTCACCACGGCCACCCGTCCGGACGGCGCGACCACCGTCACGGCGACCTATTGCGACGGGCGGACCGCCTCCGTCACGGGGACCGCGCAAGTCGCTGAATATCATGACCATGGCGTCAACGCCGACGGCACGCGGTGGGAGCTGACGCGCCTCGGCGGCGCGGACTCCCCCCGCTGGACGAGGACGACCGTCGACATGCTGGACCGCGTCGTCATGGTGGAGAGGCCCGGCTTCGGCGAGAATGCAGTCG
>JAEEGL014610934.1_pt1 | contig 36798 bp, 33 predicted proteins | sample 9134231 | NCBI WGS metagenome assembly JAEEGL01 (sample SAMN16246548, study PRJNA631951) | gut metagenome | biome: gut microbiome; feature: rumen; material: fiber-attached | host: Bos | place: Iran: Karaj | collected 2018-10 | reverse complement strand
GAAAAGCAGTATGGTGAGATTTACAAGAAGCTTATCAAGCGGGTTCCTTCCTTAACATCTTCAAAGATCCCCAAATATATTGCCAAAGATTCATACAGAACGGGAGTTTTGGGACAGACGGATACCAAAGTAATCTGCACCAAGTGTGCAGGCAGCCTGATCCCGGACAAGGACAACAATATCTACAGATGTTTGTCCTGCGGTGTTGCGTACGGAAGCTCCATTCTTTTCGACAGCGACGCGAAAACAAAAGCCGTGAGTTCCATGCAGCTTGGCGAGTTCAACGAAGCGGACGTCTGGTATAACTGCGTGCTCATGGTGCATTCATATGACTTTGACGCGCTCCGCGGACGTATCCTCTGCGCAGCAAGATGGAAGGGCTTTGCCGGTGTCGAGTGCCCGACGTCGGTATCAGTCGTGCGAATAAAGAATATCCGCGACCGTATCGGTGAGGCTTTGGTCCATGCATGGGATAAGGACCGCGGATATTTTGATACCTGCAAGAGTTTTATTGATCTTTATGAAGAATTGTGGAACAAGGAACTGAAGATGAAGCCTCTTACTGATAAGAGAGACGCTCTCAGGAAAACTCTTCAGTATCAGTATCTGGGCATGAATGCCGAGATGAAGACGACGGATTACTATATTGCAAGAGAACTTGATCCGCTGATAAGCGAAAGGGATGAAGTTAAAGAAAGATTCCTGAAAGTCCGTGACGAACTTGCACGTATCGATGGCAACACCGTATTCTTCTCACAGGAATGATGAATATTACGGCATTACTGTTCCATAACTTGATTTGAGCACCTGTGAGTGCTAGCATTTGTCGGTATAAAAAATGCAAGGACAGCAGTAATGGGTTATCTATACGAGACACACAGCCATACCTGTGAAGCAAGCGCGTGCGGCAAGGTCCACGGGGAAGATTACATCTCTTACATGATGGATAAGGGCTACAGCGGAATGATCATTACCGATCATTTCTTTAACGGCAACACATGCGTGCCGGAAGACCTCCCATGGAAAGAAAGAGTCGAGATATACTGCTCGGGTTACGAGAGAGCTCTGAAGGCTGCTGAAGGCAAGGATTTCAACGTTATGTTCGGTGTTGAGATCAATTACTGGAAAGACGAATACCTTCTCTACGGCATCGATAAAGAATGGCTCATCAATAATGAAGGCATAATGCGCATGACAAGGCACGAACTGAAGGATGCCATCCATAAAGCCGGCGGTGCAATGGTCTGCGCGCATCCTTTCAGGGAGAGGGATTACTACGAGGATATCAAGCTTGCTCCTACAGCAAGTGACGGCATCGAAGTATATAATGCCGCAAATACTCCCAACATGAATGCTCTTGCTTTTGAATACTGCACAAAGCTCGGCCAGACCATGACCTCCGGTTCCGATATACATTATTTCTACGAAGGCGACATGGGCGGAATGTTTTTCGAGCACAGGATAGATTCTGTAAAAGACTATGTTAAAGCCATATTTGACGGGTCGGGAATCCCCGTCCGCCTTGGAAATGACGGAACTATAACACCTGTCAGTGAGATCCGCGAGCAGACCGTATCAACAGCCCTGCCGACGATGAGGATCTTTTATCCCGAAGGAAAATAAACTCCGGATTTTGTAAACATTCGTGTCAGATTATAGACAAATCTGTTAAATCTCCCTACAATAGCTTGTGGGGACGGAATTATGCTTTCGTGACAATGCAGCAATCCTTTTCCCGTTCGGTTTTATTGTGGTGGGGATAATTTGGAGAATGAACAATGGATGTCTTTTTTTGGATCGTTGGCGCTGTCGTCATAATTATAAGCATATGTGTGATCATCTCGGGGATCACGGATCTTATCAAGCATAAGAAGAAATGCACAAAATCTAAAGTGAGCGAGCACAGATGAACATGCTATATTTTCTGCCGGAACGGAGAATCTGATATATGACAGAGGATCAAGCTGTATTCACAAAGAAGGCACGCAATAAAGCTGCCGTTTTCTTTACGGCGCTCATAGCGACGACTTTCTTATTTTTCATAATGCTGAGTTCCCTTTTCGGAAGAGCCGGTTATACAGCCGAGTCGGCTTATTATGTCAAAGTTGCCATCTCAGTCTCGTTCGGCATCGTTGTTGCCATATGCGCCTTGATCTCGAATAAAGATATAAAGATCACGATAGACAGGGAAAACGTCACTTATACAAGAGGCAAGGATCAGAAGGTATTTCCCATCTCATCGTACCGCGGAACATATATCGCAACATTTAACGGCGTGGAGGAAAGAAATCTCAGATTTGCTTTGCCAAACGGCAGGCTGCAATCGATCAAGCTGCCGTTTGAAAATGCGGAATTCTCTGACATCGTATCAGCAATAACGAAGTTCGGCCGTGCTGATGAAGATAATGAGGAATCAAAAGAATCTATAAGAGATTTCTTCGAAGGTGAATTCACGATCGGTGTTCCAAGCGTTAAGCTGTCACAGGCGCTCTCAAAGACTTTAAAGATACGTTCCATAACAGCAGTAATTCTAGCAGGATTAGCAGTAATCATATGTCCCGTTGCCTTTGTGTTGCTGGACATATATACGGCGATCGCTGTTGCTTTGATCTTCGGAGTCATGGGCCTGTCTTTTGCCATGCTGTTATTCCTTTACGGCAGAAAAGAGAATAAAGCTGCAATTGAGTGCACGCCGGAATTTGTTGCAGCAGGTCCTTACTGCATCACTTTCGGAAACGAGAAGTTTGACGCATCCCGGATCAGGAAGGTTACCGCAACCCCGCCTGCTTATGAAAATGTCACCAAGAACTTCGATTTCAGATCCGTAGCCGTAACGGATATTAAAGGCGATGTTCATAAGTTCTACTTCGGCAAATCACCTAAAAACAATAAGAATAAAGTCTTCAACGAATATGCGTCTGTTGTCAGTCTGATCGATCAATGGTGCTTTGCGAATAATATCGATTTCAGAATGGACCTTGCATAAGCGGAGAAGCCCCGGCCGGATCCGCCGGCTTGTCTTTCCATAAAACAGGCCCGGAAAAATGTGTTTCCGTGGAAAAATCCGCATTTTTTCCACGGAAGAGCCAAAATTCATGCCCATTTTGTGGAACTCGAAAATGTATCTCGGAGAAAGCAAAAATCTCTCTTGACAGTAATGGTAAAATGTACCATAATACAAGTGGTACAAACAACCATAACGGAGGGAGCACATGAAAAAGCGCAATAACCCGTCAAAGGAAGAGAAAGAATTCCTGGAGCAATATGACGTTACTCAATTCGAGCGTCCTTCTGTTACGGCAGATATCGTTATCTTCACATTGGACGATGCTGATGAGCTGAACATCCTTCTTATCAAGCGCGGAGGATTCCCTTATAAGGACTGCTGGGCAATCCCCGGCGGATTCCTCGAAGCGGGTAAGGAATCGATCGATGAAGCTGCAGCAAGGGAACTCAGGACTGAGACCAACATTGATGACGTATATCTCAAGCAGCTCTATACATTCGGCGATCTTGGAAGAGATCCCAGAACCACAGTCATATCTGTTGCATATACTGCACTTGTACCAAAGCACAAACTTGATATAAAAGCCGGTGATGACGCCAAGGAAGCAAAACTCTTCGCTATTAAATATGACGTTAACGGCATCATCTTCACAAACGGGAATACGGTAATTACCGAAAGTGATCTTGCGTTCGATCACGCCGAGATCATCAAGATGGCCATCACCAGATTAAGGAATAGGATAGATTACGAAGATGATGCCTTTAACCTCCTTAAAAACAAAGAGAAATTCACTATCTCAGAACTCAAGAGGATCCACGAGACTATAAAGAACAGGACTCTGGATCTTCCGAATTTCCGGAAGACCTTCTTGAGAGATTATGTCTCAACAGGCAAAGTAATCGACCTGAACAAGACTGAATCATCGAAGGGAAAACCGGCGCGGCTTTACAAGTATCTTGAGAGGTAAGGATATGAGGCGCATCGTGACAGGGATCCTGATACTGGCACTGTTGCTGCCGTTGTCAGGCTGCCTGAACCAAGCGAAGGATATAGATATTGACAGGGAGCATTTCCCGGATGAAGTGTTATGGGAAGCAGCAAGGAAAAAGGATCTTGATCACAACACAAAACTGAGCAGCGATGAGATAGAGAGCGCAACTAAGATCTATCTTGACGGAGTGCAGGATCTTACGGGATTAGAAGTATTTACAAGCCTTGACAGCATTAGTTTAAGAAATGGGAAAAATATGAAATATGACTTTAAATGCTTTACCAATCTCAGGTCAATAGCCATCGACGGAACCTGGGCATCAGACCGCATAGATCTGAGCGGAAATACAAACCTTCAATGGATCAAGATCAAATGTAAAAACCTTGAAGAATTGATCCTGCCGGAGGATGCTCCTTTTAAGGAATTAACATGCATCAAGTCACAGTTGACGGATATGGATCTTAACAACTATAAAAGCCTTAAGATCATCCACATTGAGAGCAATAATTCCATTAAAGAACTGGAATTCAGCGGTTTGCCGGAACTGACGGAACTTAACTGCAGTGACAATAAGCTCCTGAACAAGATAACCATAAGGGATTGCCCCAATCTGAAAAAACTGGAGTGCTCATTCAATAATCTTACTGAACTGAATATCTCCGGATGCGAAGAACTGGAGGAACTCAAGTGCATCTCGAATAATCTGTGCAAACTTGATGTAAGCGCTTACAAGAATCTGAAGTCATTGGAATGTGATACTAATAACCTGACAGAATTAGTTGTTACAGGGTGCCCTAATCTCGGCTGGCTTCTTTGTGAGGATAACGGACTGTCATCTTTGGATATCAGAAACTGCCCTAAACTTACGGAACTGATGCAAAATGTTGAAGCGGAAGAACGTGCAAGCGGATGCATAGTTTACCGGGACAGGGATATTCGCATGATGCGCTTTGATATTGACGTCAGATTAATAACGGACTGACAGGTGATATAAGCTTCAAAAACAGTTATGATATTCGTATGGAAAACGAACACGGATTTATCATTCCCGGCAATATAAAAAGCCTCATATCCGGCAGGGAATACACTACTGACGATACCGGCATGTCCGGTTCCTGCATCATGATCTTTGATGACATGGTCTTAAAGATCGAGAAGTGCCGTAAAGAGACAGCTGAGACTGTCGCAATCATGAGGTGGCTTGAAGGCAAGCTCCCGGTGCCAAAAGTCATTTGTTTTGAAAGTGATCCAGAGTATCAGTATCTTCTCATGAGCAGAGTAAAAGGCGACATGTCCTGCAGCAAATATTATCTTGAACATCCCGATGAACTGCTCAAGCTTCTTGCTCAGACACTGAAACTTTTGTGGAGCGTTGACATCACTGACTGCCCGCGCGTAAGAGATATTGATGCCGACCTTGAAGAGGCACGCTTCAGAGTCGCAAACGGCCTTACCGATCTCGAAAATTCCGAGCCCGGCACATTCGGTCCTGACGGCAGATTTAAAGATCCTGAAGAACTCTTGAAGTGGCTTGAAGAAAACAAACCTTCTTTGGAGCCCGTATTGTCCCACGGCGATTTCTGTCTTCCGAACATCTTCTTTGAAGACGGGAAATTGAGCGGACTCATTGATCTCGGTGATACCGGAATTGGTGATAAATGGCGTGACATCGCGCTCTGCTACAGAAGCCTTAAGCATAATTTCGACGGAACATACGGCGGCAAGGTATATCCTGACTTTGATCCCGATATGCTCTTTGAAGCGCTGGGCATAGAACCTGACCGGTATAAGATAGATTATTTCATCATGCTGGATGAACTGTTTTGAATCCGGGTTAATAAGTTAACGATAGTGGGAATTGCAGATGCTTTTTTGGAATAAAACTATACCTCAATTGAATATCGATCAACGCGAGTATAAACCATTCATCAAAAATGATTGGTTTAGAAGGCATTACATGTGGTTTGCATACGGACTCATGATTCTTATTTACCTCACTGCTTTCTTTACGGGCGGTTTCCGGGCAGGGAACATAATAATTAGAATACTGGTCTTTCTTGCTGTTTATCCGGTTCATGAATTGCTTCATATCGTTACCATTTGCAGAAAAGGAGATATCTATCTCAGTCATTCCGGGATTTATTTCTGGCTTACACCCGATATCGAATTGAGCAAGGGAAGGTTCTGGATCTTCATTACTTTGCCGCTCATTATACTTACGGGATTTACCGGTGCCGGTGCTGTTTTCGCTTCAGGCGCGCTAAGAGAATATCTCGCTTATATAGCATGGATCAATGCGTTCATTGCAGGATCTGACATCATCAATTCATTTCTTATTCTAATCAAGCCTTCCGGTTCTTCGTTCTACAGAGGATATTACAGGTTAAAGGAAACCGGATGAAAACATTAAGCGTTGTGAGGGAAGAATAATGTACGGAGCAGTTTTCGGAGACATAATAGGTTCGTCTTACGAGTGGCACAATGTCAGAACGGAAGATTTTGAACTGTTTCCAAAAGGCGCGCATTTTACTGACGATACGGTGCTCACTGTGGCTGTTGCCGACAGCATTCTTAACATGGACGGGACGGTGCCGCGCAAGTGTTATGCGCAGCATATAAAGACTTATTATTCGCGTTATCCGCACGCAGGTTTTGGCCAGATGTTCATTAACTGGGCGGAGTCGGATTCTCTTTATGTTCAGAAGAGCTACGGCAACGGTGCTTCAATGCGCGTTTCCGCGATCGGCTGGGCATTCGAAGATGAGGACACGATAAGAAAACAGGTCAGCGAGAGCTGTTATTATACCCACCATAACCGTGAAGCAGTAAGTTGCGCGCAGGCTGTTGCGCTGGCAGTATTCTATGCCAGGAAAGGCGTGGATAAGAATGAGATCCGCCGCCGTCTGGAAGAAGAATTCAAGCTGACTTTTGTTCCGATCGCCGATGTTCGGGACGGATATCAGTTTGACTCAAGATCGATCAATTCGGTGCCGCATGCCATAGAGGCATTTTTCGAGACGGACGATTACGAATCGTGCATAAGAAGAGCGATATCCTTGGGCGGTGACAGTGATACGATCGCTGCGATCGCCGGCGGTATTGCTGAAGCATATTACGGTGAGATCCCGGCCCATATCGTGAGCAAAGGCAAGCTCATCCTGGACAGCGGACTGAAGCGTGTTTTGAATCAGTTTGAAGAAAGATACGGCAGTAGATAAAACCGTTTCCGTAAAATTTTAACAGGGGCTGTCCGTTATATTTGGACAACCCCTGTTCAGTTATAGACTTAATGCTTATAAATTCTCTTCGATCGTTGCTTCCGGAGCATTCTTCTTTACAGATTCGATTCCGTTAAGGCAGCTGTCGATCTTTGTATAGCCTTCGCTTGCTGCGATGATCTGGCCGTTCTTTGCCTTTAAGCGGAAACGGAATTCACCGCCCTTGTCCTCGTAAACCTCGAATTTGGGATTAACTTCTTCCTTAAAGTCCTTCTCTGTCTGGTTTTCGATGTTTGCGATGGGTGCATTTGTCACAATGGATGCGATGCCTGCTTTAGCAGTATCAACTGATGCGTAAACCTGACTTGTGGCAATTACTTGTCCGTTGCCTGCAACCAGATTGAACCTGAAGCCGTTGCTTGTTGATGTTAATACAAATTTCGCCATAAAAAACCTCCTATGAAACAGATTGGTTAATTGTAAAAGCATTTTAATAATAGCAAAGTAGACACCTGTCCACAAGTAAATGATACTATTAATACTAAACTTGACTTAGTGAAAGTTGGTGTTTTTATGGTGATCCGTCTGGCGGTAAAAGAAGATGCGGCTGTTGTGGGCGAAGTCCATTCTCTGGCCTGGAAGCAAACGTATCAGGGCATTTTCGAGCGGGGATACATAGATGAGGATTCGCCTTCCCAAAGAAGCGCCGAGTTCCTCCGTTCCATTGAAGATGAGCGCTGCGTCTATCTGCTTCTTGAAGAGGATTCACGTGCGGCCGGTATCGTTAAGCTTTTTTCCGATGGCTCGAAAATTGAGATCGCAAGCATCTATATCCTTGAAGAATATAGAGGTCTGGGGTTCGGACGTGAGGCGATCAGATACATCAGATCAGAATATAAGGATCAAAAGGTTATACTGTGGGTGCTGGAAGTGAACACGAAAGCCAGGGCTTTTTATGAGAAATGCGGTTTTGTATTAACTGACCGTGTCCGTACGATCAGCCGCGGCGGTGAGTACAGACAGCTTATGTATGTGAGTGAAGGAGAATGATATGGCAGAAAAGATACTGGTATTGATGGCAGACCTGGACGGTGAGACACAGAAGATCTTATCCGGCTGGTATGACGAGCTGACCCTGGCAGGGTTTGAAGGCAAACAGACATTAGGGCTGCCTTACCACATCACCATGTCCACATATCCGCTCGAGAAGGAAGCTGAAGCAGTCGAACATATGAAGAAGGTTGCATCCGGTTTTGCTCCGTTTAAGGTGAACCTGAGTCATATGGGAATGTTCGCCGGCGGAAGCGTTCTTTTCGCAGGCCCGGAAAGAAATCCTGAACTCGACAGACTTCATGAGGCATGTGATCTCGGCGTCGTTCAGGAGCATCCATGGACACCGCATACTACAATACTTATCAACGAACCCGAAGTCGTTCATGCGGCTCTGCCTACGGTCGTGAAGTCATTCAGGCCTTTGGCGGCAACTGTCACGAGACTTCATCTTTGCGCATTCTGGCCTACCCGGGAGATCGCGGCATATGAATTGAAAGGCTGACAATTTTCCGCAAACGGGGAAATGTCCCTTTCACTGATCTCATCCATAATGGGCTTGTAAGCAGGAGGACCTAAAGCATGGAATGGATCGAAGCATTACAAAAAGCTATCACGTATATGGAAGATCATCTTCTCGAGGAGATCAACTATGAAGACGTAGCGAAACAGGTGCACACGTCAAGCTACGAGTTTCACAGGGCTTTCAGTTTCGTGACGGGCTTAACGGCCAACGCATACATCCGCAACCGCCGCTTATCTCTGGCGGGAAGGGAACTCGTTGAGACCGATGCGAAGATCACGGATCTGGCAATGAAATACGGCTACGAGACACCGGAGAGCTTTACTAAAGCTTTTACAAGGTTTCATGGTGTTGCGCCTAAGACGGCCAGAGAAGAAGCCGGCAAACTTGTGCTTTTCAATCCGCTTACGATTACATTATCCGTGAAAGGTGGTAAGAGTATGGATTACCGTATAGTACAGACAAAAGAAAAGAAGTTTATTGCACTCGTAAGAGAATTCAGCAACGCGATCATCAACGATGAAGCAAACCACGACGTGGCAGACTTCTGGGGCGAGGTCAACAGCAATCAGATGCTTTCTCCCATCTGGATGCTTAGAGAAGACGGAAAGCGCGACCTCTACGGTCTTTGCAGCCCGACGACAGAAGGACAGGATACTTTCGAATATGGTATCGGCATCATCATCGATGAGGACACTGCCGCTTTTGATCAGGCAGATCTTGAGAAGAAAGGATTCCGTATCTGGGACGTCAAGCCCGGTACATATGTAGTCTTTGATTGTATTGGCGAAGATGGCGACTGCATCGCAAAGACATGGGTGAATTTCTATAAGGAATTCCTGCCCCAGATGGGTTACGAAGCAGGCAATGAGACTGACTACGAACTCTACTTCGACAACAGCAGACCTGATCTTTTCTGCGAATTATGGATACCGATCGTTAAGAAGTGAGACCGGTGAATTGATCTGAATCTGCCCCGGACAGATCTGTGTTCCGGGGCAGAATTTTGTTTGTTCATGGTTTTGGTGAAAGTTCAGAAAGCATGTACAAGGCATCGCCAGATGCTGATTTCGTATGTCTCCGGAAACATATGAAATAAGACAACCGACAGAATTGACTTTAATAACCTGCATTAAAAACGGCAACGCCGACATCAAACCTGCAAATTGTCATCATTTCTGTTTGATAACCAACAAGAGAGCCGACAAAACCCTGCAAACAACCGACAAGAAACTATATGTTCAGGGAATGGTTTTTCCGGCATATAAAAATGTAGTATGGGGCTTGCTCCGGATTATGCTGTTTTCGGCCTGATGAAAGATGTTTATTCCTCCATCCTTATCGTCAGCACCGTGGTTACCGAATCAAGCCAGGTGGAAAGGTTTGCACGCCTTACATAGAGGCTGTTGATGATGACGCTGTTCGGGTGGATCTTATCGGTGGAACCGGGCGCGGGAGCAACGAATGTGCCGACGGCGCTTATGACGTAAGGGGTTCCGTCGACTGTGCCCAGGTAGATCATCATATGACCGGGGAAGGATATGAGGCTTCCCGGAGTAAGATCTTCTAACAGGGCGAGCTTCTCGTCAGTTGACATGTCTGACGTGTCGACTTTGTAAACGCCTTTGGATTTGGACTGGTTGACGCGCGGAAGAAGGATGCCGAAGCACCGGTAGATCTCGCGTGTTATGCCCGTACAGTCGTTGGCCTGGAGGTCGCCGCCCCAGCCGTATCTGTCACCGAGCAGTTTAAACGCCTGTCTGATTATGTTTGCGGATGTGTAGGGAAGGAAGCCCACGTGGACATCATCTGATACCGGGATCAGCACGAATTCATCCTTGATAAAGCCGCCGCCTCCTCTTGTCGGTATCCTGACGATGTAATCGCCGTATGTTGTCCTCTGGTTGATAGATGCGGGTGCGCCGGATGCAGGAACAAGCTCCATCCGGGTGCCCATGGGAAGAACGAGATTGGTCGTGGCAGGTGAGTAAGGGTCGTTGCCCAGGCGGATCTCACGGGCGGTGACTACGAGCCACTGATCAACTTGCTGTCTGTCCATCCAGTCATATCTGCTGCTGCAGATTGCGATGGCTTCCTTGCGTACCCACGCGGAATAACTGTCGAAAACAACATAGAGGTATTCGCCGTCGGTGCTTTCGTGAAGTATGGCACAGGGCATGTAGGGCATGCATTCGGAATAAAGCAATTCATCGTAATATTTATCCGACGTTCCGTCGAAGACACGGTCTTCAGTCGGGAACATTCTCAGTGTCGCGCGCATTGTGGAAAAACCGAACCTCACGTTGATAACATCAGGCACCTTATCGATATTTGAAAGCGCGATGAGGCCGTTCCAGTAGTCCCATGTGGTGGGGTGCCCGTTTACGTAATAGCGTGCGGGGTTTGTGGGGATCGAGCCTGCGTTGTCGTTAAGGAATGTCCTTAGAATGCTGCCGTCAAGCTTTTCGGGAAAGACATCAAGATAAGGCAAAGCGGTAACATCATCGTTTGCCTTGATGCTTACACGGTTCTCGTAGTTGTATTGGGCGATGCCTTCTTCGTCCATTATCGGTTCGTAATCTTCAGGACCGATCCAGTAATCGGCGTTAATCATTTCAGGCGTTACGCCATCTATCAGGCGGACATAGTCTGTATCAACAGCTAAGGAAGGTTCGGCGGGAGAGATGTCTTCGAAAGGAGTAGTCTCCGGTTCGGTGAACGCGGGTGATGGTGTGGCTGAAGGCTCAGTCACGGCTTCGGTTACGGTAGTAGTGGTGGTTTCCTCCACCGTTTCTGTGTCTTTTCCGGCGGCATCCTTTCCGCCGGAAAACATATCTTCATATCTGCTGCAGGCGCAGAGCATTGATAATGTAAGGGAAGCTGCCAGTGCAGCTGAGACGATCCTGTATCTTTTTCTCTCCATAATCGCTCCTTCGAATAAACGGGCCAATACCTGACACAATTATATATTATTCTTTGGGAACGGTTTTCGAGGGAATGGTAAAATGTGTTAAAAGCTATTTGGAGGATCCATCATGAGATTAGACGGGTTTGGTTTGTTTGTTGAAGATCTGGGCGTAATGATTCCTTTTTACAGGGACGTGCTATATTGCCGATCCTGAAGGCAATCTTATTGAGATAGGTTCCTGGGACAAACCTTACGAAGAGAAGGATCTGTAAGTGGAGATAGTTGAATACAGTGAAGAGTATAAGAAGAGCGTTTTCGAGTTTACGGAAAGATGCTTTGAAGAGCTTGGCAAAAAGTTCGAGCCTGACGGACGTCACAGCTTCTATAATGACATCGCGGATGAGTTTGATGTGTTCTATTGCGTGCTCGAGGATAACCGCGTCACGGGAACCGTGGGCTTGAAGAAGTTCAATACCGATACCGTGGAGCTTAAGGCTTTGTATCTGGATAAAGGCCTGAGAGGGCAGGGCATTGGCCGCAAGCTGATGGATAAGGCCGTCTCGGCTGCAAAAGAACTCGGGTATAAGAGCATTGTCCTTGATTCGATGTCAAAGTATAAGGACGCCAGAAGGCTTTATGAACGTGCGGGTTTTAAGGATACGGAAAGATATAACGATAATTTGCATGCCGATGTTTTTATGAGGCTGGAACTTTAACTTACATTAAAGCCGCAAAGCCATGCTTTCTTAAGTGGTATAATCCAGTCGGGAGTAATGAAAATGTATAAGATCTATATAGTTGAAGATGACAAGGGAATTGCTGAAGGTATCGTAGGGTGCCTTCAGAATTTCGGCATGGAAGGGCGCGTCGTCTCTGATTTCATGAAGGTCATGGACGAGATAGCCGCATATGAGCCGCACCTCATCATTATGGATATCACGCTGCCTTTCATGGGCGGCTATCACTGGTGCCAGGAGATCAGGAAGACCAGCAAGGTGCCGATAATATTCATATCTTCCGCGACCGACAACATGAATATCGTCATGGCGATCAATATGGGCGCTGATGACTTCATTGCCAAGCCGTTTGATCAGAGCGTGCTTATCGCAAAGGTATCGGCGCTCTTAAGAAGGACTTATGATTTTGCACAGTCCGGAAGCACGCTCGAAGTTGCCGGCGCCGTGCTCAATACCAATAACAACACACTTTCGTATAACGGCAGGGATATAGATCTTGCGCGCAACGAATATAAGATCCTGTTAACGCTCGTTCAGAACAAGAACAAGGTCGTAAGCCGTGAGAAGCTCATGGAGGCGTTGTGGGAGACCGACTGCTATGTCGACGAGAATACGCTTACCGTAAACGTCGGGCGTCTTAGAAAGACTCTTGAGAATGCCGGATTAAAGGATCTGATCAAGACCAAGTTCGGTGTGGGATATATCCTGGAGGATCAATGATAAAAGATTATCTCAAATCCCGCCTTAAGGTCATCATCCTGCTCATGACGGCAGTCCTGATCTTCGCGTCCTCATATCTGCTGTTTGATATGCCTGTTGTAACAGTGTTATATCCGGTAATTTTATGCATTGCATTCCTTCTGTTAATAGGAATAATAGATTTTCTTATTACTCTGGGCAAGCATAGGCAGCTTCAGATGCGTGAGATGCCTGCCCCTTCCGGAATTCTCGAAAAGGATTACCAGAAGATAATCCTTAAACTCAAGGAAGAAGAGGAATTATCCCGCAAGAAGGCCAATGAGGACTTTAACAACATGGTGGAATACTATACCGTGTGGGCACATCAGATAAAGACCCCGATTGCTTCCATGCGCCTGCAGCTCCAGTCTGAGGATACGGATGTTGCAAGACGCCTTAACGGCGACCTTAACAGGATAGAGGAATATGTCGGGATGGTCCTTACTTTCTTAAGGCTGGATTCCGACAGCACGGATTATGTGATCAAAGAGATCGATCTTGATAAAGTAATTAAACCCGTAATAAGAAAATTCGCGCGCGACTTTATATCCAAAAAGCTCTCGATGGATTATGAAACTTTGGAAACAAAAGTCTTATCTGACGAGAAATGGCTGTCATTCGTGATCGAGCAGGTCATCTCCAATGCCGTCAAATATACGAAGACCGGCGGGATCCGTATTTACATGAAAGAAGCCGGGATACTGTGCATAGAAGACACGGGCATCGGAATAAGTGCTGAGGATCTGCCGAGAGTTTTCGAGAACGGGTATACGGGCTTTAACGGACGCGAGGACAAGCGTGCGAGCGGGATAGGGTTATATCTCTGCAAACGTGTCTGTGACAATCTGGGACATAAGATCTCTGCTGAATCCGCGCAGGGTGTGGGAACTAAGATAATGATAGATCTTAATCAGCATCAACTCGGAATCGAGTAATTGTGACAGACTTGTTAGATTTGCGTAAGCACTTCTTAAGGAATGAAAACTCATTGAATACTAAACTCAAGCTATCCAAAATACGAAAAGGAGTTTAGTTATGAGTTTGCTTGAAGCAAGAAATATCAGAAAAGTATATAAGACACGTTTTGGCGGTGCCTCTGTCGAAGCGCTGAAGAATGTAAGCTTCACCGTCGAAAAGGGTGAATATGTTGCGATCATGGGCGAGTCGGGATCAGGAAAGACAACGCTCCTTAACATCATCGCAGCACTCGATAAGGCTACTGAAGGTACGGTCATCCTCGACGGCATGGATCTTACCAAAGTTAAGGACAAGGATGTTGCAAAGTTCAGAAGAGACAATCTGGGATACGTGTTCCAGGATTTCAACCTTCTTGATACATTCTCTCTGGAAGATAATATCTACCTCCCTCTGGTGCTCGCAGGCAAGAAGCATGCCGAGATGAAGCAGAGGCTTGACGGGATTGCGGGAACTTTGGGCATCGCAGAACTCCTGAAGAAGTATCCTTATGAGGTTTCCGGCGGTCAGAAGCAGAGAGCGGCAGTTGCAAGAGCCCTCATCACAAATCCCCGTATGATCCTGGCAGACGAGCCTACCGGTGCGTTGGATTCAAAGTCTTCCGACGAGCTTCTCGCTCTCTTTAAGAAGGTCAACCAGATGGGTCAGACAGTTCTTATGGTTACACACTCAACAAAGGCGGCATCCAATGCCTCCAGAGTGCTCTTCATCAAGGACGGAACGATCTTCCATCAGATCTATAAGGGACAGGCTACCGACCAGCAGATGTACCAGTCCATCAGTGACACGCTGACGCTTCTTGCTCAGGGAGGTGACCAGTAATGAAGGCCGGTTTCTATCCGAAGATGGCCGTCAGCGGAATGCGTAAGAACGGCAGGCTTTATATGCCGTATCTTATCACCTGCATCCTGATGGTCGCAGTTTTTTACATAGTTCATTTCCTCGCTTTCTCTGACGTAATGGACGGAATGATGGGCGTAACAACCGCAAGGCAAATGTTGGGATTCGGAGTTTTTGTCATCGCGATCTTCGCTGCGATATTCCTTTTCTATACACAGTCAACGCTTATCAAGGGACGCAAGAAAGAGTTTGGTCTTTACAGTATTCTCGGCATGAACAAGCGCAATATCGGCAAGATCTTATTCTGGGAATCAGTGGTCAACTGGGCAGTATCTTTGGGTCTCGGCCTTCTTGCAGGTATCGGTCTTTCCAAGCTTGCGGAATTGGGGTTTACCAAGATGATCGAAGCAAAGACGGATTACAGCTTTAAAGTATCCGGCGGTTCCATCGTTGCATCTGTCATACTATTCTCGGCCATATTCTTCCTGATCTACTTAAATTCCGTAAGACAGATCAGATTCGCCAATGCAACACAGCTTATCACGGCCGAAAAGGCAGGCGAGAAGCCCCCGAAGTCTAACTGGGTACTCGGCATCATCGGACTTCTTTCAATGGGTGCAGGATATTTCATCGCTATTAAGATCAAGGAACCTATATCAGCACTTACACTGTTCTTCGTTGCGGTAATCCTGGTTATAATCGGCACATACTTCCTGCTCATTGCAGGCTCTGTGATCTTTTGCAGACTGCTTCAGAAGAATAAGGGCTATTATTATAAGACAAACCATTTCGTTTCCGTATCTTCAATGGCATACAGAATGAAGAGGAACGGCGCGGGACTTGCATCCATCTGCATCCTTATCACTATGGTTCTTGTAACCCTCTCATCAACATCGGCTCTCTATGCAGGTAAGGAGCAGACGCTTCAGGCACATTGTCCGCAGGAGATCGATGCATACATGAGCAACACCGGCTTCAATGAAGAGCTTCCTGAACAGACTGAAAGAATGAGTGGGATCATCAGGAATACCGCTGAAGAGAGCGGCGCTGAGATGAAGAACATCCGCAGTTATTCAAATTATTCCATAAGCGGTTATCTCGATAATGATGTGCTTGAGACAGACATAAATATGGTAAACGGATTTCAGCTTATCGACTACAATAAGATCGTGTCACTCGAGATATTTGATGTCGATGAGTTTAACCGGGAATTCGGGTTCAATGAGAAGGTCGAACCCGGAAAGATGCTCGTAGGCACGGCAAAGAACATTCACATAGGAGATGAACTGACTATCGGGGGTCATACGTTTGAGATCAGCGGAAGAATTGATGACAAGATCTCCGCCATCGATCCGTCGGCTGCCGGTTCGCCGATCATAATACTCTTCGTTGTAGTTGATGATGTTCAGTCGCTCGCACGTGAGTTTGAAGGTCTTCCGGGCAACGAAAACGGCAAAATGGTTTCCTGGTCATGGTATATGCAGTTCGATACGGGACTTGATTCTGACGGCCAGATCGCTCTTGCAGACAAGATAAACACCGCTATGACGGATGAGCTTCAGGGCAAGGGATTCACCATCTATTATTGTGAAAGCAGGGAAGCGGAAAGAGATGATTTTGTAAGCACATTCGGCGGTCTTTTCTTCCTCGGCATCCTCTTAAGCCTCATATTCCTCGTATCCTGTGTAGTCATCATCTACTACAAGCAGATCTCGGAGGGCCTTGAGGACCAGTCAAGATTCGGCATCATGCAGAAGGTCGGAATGACCGGCAAGGAGATCAAGAAGAGTATCAACTCACAGATGATCACTGTATTCATGATCCCTGTCATCGTTGCAGGCATCCATCTGCTGGTAGTTCTTCCTGTCGTAGACAAGCTCCTTACGCTTTTCGGACTTTTCAATATGAACCTGCTTCTCGTATGTGCGGGAATCTGTGTGGTCATCTGCGGAGTATTCTATGCGGTGATCTACAAAGTAACCTCTAACGCATACTACAAGATAGTCTCTTAAGAGTTTCCATATATTAAGAAACGGAGTGGTGAGTTCTCACTGCTCCGTTTTCTTTTGCATTTTCACACAATCGAAATTACCGCTCTTTACCACATCGTCATCTGTGTGCTGATAGCCGAGCTTCTCATAGAAATCTATTGCTTCCAGCCTGCTGTCTATCAGGATGTTGCCGTAACCCAGCTCTTTTATCCATTTCTCGGCTTCGGTGACGACGCGGCTGCCGAGTCCCTTGCCGCGGTACTCAGGAAGGACCACGACACGGCCTAAAGTCACGCTGTCTTTATCTGTTTCGTAGAAGCGGCATGTCGCAACGGGATAACCGTCATCAAGTATGACGATATATTTTGTTCCGTCGCAGTCATGCTCATCAAATTCCTCTCTGAGCGTTATGTGATGCTGACGGTTCATTCCCTCGATACGCACCGAGTACGCACCGGCTCTCTGCCATTCGTGTTCTGCTCTTAATACTTCCATGCGTGAATTATACCATTTCCACCTTAATGTTTTCCGCCATATATAACTTCAAGGCTTCAGAGTGATCTTTCTGATTGCGGTCTAGTGTTATACTGGATTCTGATGAATGAAGTTAACAAGACACTTTATATACCTCTTTACGGCAAGTCGTTTGTGAGCCGGCAGGGAATAATACTGCAGGATACAAAGGCCGAAGAGATATGGAATAAGGAAGGCTTTGAGCTTAAGGGTAAGTCGAAGTCCAAGTGGCTTGCCTATAACATGGCAATGCGCGCGAAGGTTTTCGATGACTGGACGGAATCAATGACCGCCCAAAACCCTGAAGCCATAGTCATCCATATCGGCTGCGGACTAGACAGCAGGTGCTTCAGGGTAAAGCGTAACTATAAGCTCTGGCTCGACTGTGATCTTCCTGACGTCATTGCTGTCCGGAAACAATACTTCAAAGAAACGCCCAATTACCATATGGCAGAACTCGATGCCACGGATACTGACGCGGTAAAGGGTCTCCCTGATGCTGATGCCGCCGTGATCGTTCTTGAAGGCATCTCGATGTATCTTGCCAATGGTGAGTTAAAGGCACTTCTCAGGACTCTGAAAGACAAATACCCGAAGCTCAATGTGCTGATGGATGTCTATACGGAGTTCGGAGCAAAAGCCACCAAATACAAGAATCCCATAAACGACGTCGGTGTCACTGAGGTTCATGGCGTGGATGATATTGGTAAATTGCTTGAAGGCACAGGTGTTAGGGTGGTCAAAGAACACTCTTTTACACCGGATCATCTCGTAAGCCGGTTAAAGAATTCCGAACGCCGTTTCTTCAAGCTGATGTTCAGGGAAAAAACATACAGCAGGATGTACCGGTTATACGAATTGGAAGGTGTGCGGCCTCAGGAGTAAACGGATACGAGAGACATCGCATGGAATTGTTAAAAGGAAGCATTTGATCAGGCTTTTTCGTGTCCCGGCACTTTTTTAGACAAAATTCTAAAATATGTGAGTAAACTTGGGTTTTAGTGCAATAAAATAATGTGCAGAAGGAAGTTGGATAATAATTGCTTTTTCCCGAGGGGTTTATTATGGGGTTAATTGAAAAGATCAGGGGGTTATCCCGTAAGAACAGGATTATCATAATCTCGGCACTGGCAGCTGTTGTCGTGGCAGCCGTGGTAATCATATTTCTTTCAAGAAATAATTATCTTGCTAAGACAATGAGGCTCCTTCGTGTCGAAGGCACGGTAAATATCGAGTCTTCCACAGGCGGAACAAAGCCAGCTGCCGACAACATCAGATTCCAGTCAGGCGACGCCCTCAATACCGGTTCTGACGGTCTTGCTTCAGTAGGCCTTGATGACACGAAAATTATCACTCTGCAAAATGACAGCCGTGCCGAATTCAAGAAGAACGGCAAACAGCTTGAATTAAACCTCACCAAAGGTGCGGTCTTCTTTAACGTAACCGAGAAGCTTAAGCCTGAAGAGACATTTGAGATAAAGACATCCACGATGACAGCCGGTATCAGAGGAACATCAGGCATGATCTACTATGATGAGGCCGAGGGAAGGGATTCCATTATCGTTACTGACGGTTCCGTTGAGGTAACGGCAGTAAACCCGACTACAGGTGAAGTAAAGACTGCAAAGGTTGAAGGCGGTCAGAGGATAAAGGTTTATCTTTATACAGAAACGACAGAGAGCCACGACACAGTCGAATTCTTCCTTGATGAGATAACAGAAGAAGAGCTTCCTGATTTCTCCGTACAGATGATCGCTGAGAATGAAGAACTCTTGAACAGGGTCTGCGAATATACAGGCTGGGACAAAGAGACATTGAAGGAACTTGTACAGGATATCGCAAGTGGGGAAGCAGAAGGCGAGGAGATTGAACTGACGCCAACTCCTGAACTGACGGAAGTGCCGGAGGAAACGCCTGCACCTGACAATATAGCAGATATTACGCCGTCTCCGACACCGACAGGCACGCCGTCACCGACGCCTGAACCGACAGCAACTACAAAGCCGGGAGCTACGGTAACACCAAGCCCTGCAGCAACGGCAACACCCAAATTGACAAATACTCCTACTTTGACGCCGGTTCCTACGGCTACATCGACATCCACATTGACGCCGACACCTTCAAATACATCCACGCCGACAAACACGCCGACAAATACTTCGACGCCGACAAATACGCCTACACTGATCCCGGGTGGTCCGGCTCTCCCTGCGGGTTATTATCAAACTTCGTTATGGGGAGTTACATACGGCGGTTCTACCGTTTATATAGCCAAACTTAATGATTCAGACAAAGCAAAGAGTTTCGGGCAGTCTCCTCGTCAATACAGAGGTTACGAGAATGGTCACTGGTATGACCTCATCCTTCATGATCTTGGAGATTCGAGCTATTACGAACTTGAAACTTTCAATGGAGTTTATTATTCAGATCAGTATTTGTCAGGTCCGGGCTATCCGTCTTACAGCATGGAACTTCCTTCCGGCTATGAAGAATATATTTGGGACCAAAGATACAACGGCAAGGATATATATATATGCCGTACCCCCATGAATTCTTCGTACGATTATCTTGGCTATGATGACATATGGTTTGATATTTACAATGAACAAAATGGTAATAACGAGTACTTCTATTACACAGGCTCAGACAAGATATATTATTATGGTCCTATCCCTGTGGTGACAAATTAGCGGTATCAGGAGAATAACAGACACTGATTTATTGATATAATTGACAAATTCAGAAATCCTTGAAGACGTGCTAAAATATTAAGTTGCAAAAACACGATTGAGGAAGGCTGAAGTTATGAGATTCTTAGATGGACTCACCTATTTGCCGCGCAAAAATAAGATAATCATTCTTGCTGCCATTGCTGTAGTTGTAGTAGCAACGGTTGTGGGATGTGTTATTTTCGCGAACACAAGATACACGGCAACATCAATGAGACTCCTTCGAGTAGAAGGTTCAGTCAAGGTTATTGATTCCAACGGAAAGAATAAATTCGTCAAAAAGAATGCAAGATTCCAGTCGGGCGAGTCGATCACCACGCTTTCGAACGGTTTGGCTACCGTAGGACTTGATGAGGGCAAGTCAGTCACACTGCAGCCCAGGACCACGGCTTGCTTCACGAAGTTTAATAAGCATATCGAACTCAAGCTGACCGAGGGTGCCATTTTCTTTGAAGTAACCGACAAGCTTAATGATGATGAGAACTTCTTCATTAAGACTGCAACCATGACTGCCGATATCAAAACCGCATCAGGTTATATCTATGTCGATGAGGAGGGTCATGATTCGATCATCGTTACGGATGGAGAAGTTATCGTTACTTCCATAAATGCTGATTCCGGTGAGACCAAATATACCAAGGTTCAGGGCGGACAGAGGATGACGGTCATCATTTATTCCGACAGAGCTGAGGATTCGATCGTGTTTGATTCCCAAGATATCGGAGCTGAAGAGCTTCCCGCACTGCCCCTTAAGATGATCACAGAGAATGAGGATCTTTTAAATAAGGTTTGCGGATCTACAGGCTGGGACAAGCAAGTGCTTTTGGATATCGTAGCCGATAAACCGGTTGAGACTGAACCTGTATCGATAGAAGAACTCACACCTGTTCCCACACCGGAAGCAACGTCTGATGTATCTTCGGAGACGACTTCTGAGGAAGTGACAGAGGAGGCTACACCTACTCCGGAACCTGAATCCACTACTGAGGCCACATCCAAGCCGGCGGATAACAAGAAGCCGACCCCGAAGCCGACATCGAAGCCTAAGGCGACGACTGCGCCTACTAAGAAGGCGACTAATACACCGACATTAACACCGACGACCACGCCTTCGAATTCGCCGACAAACACACCTACGAATACACCTACCAGCACTCCGACGAATACACCGTCAAATACGCCTTCGAATACGCCTTCGAATACGCCTTCGAATACACCTTCGAATACACCGACCACGGCGCCTTCTGAGGATGATCCCAACAATACGTCCGGAGGCTCCGGAGATGAAGGAAACGGTTGATGCCTTGATCGCAAGGCTTAAAAACGACTGCCTGATTTGATATAATAAAATAGTTGATTCAGAAGTTATAAGGCAGAAGTTATGAGTTTATTCGACAAGATAAAGAATTTAACCCGCAGAAATAAGATAATCGTAACTGTTATAGCGGCGGCTGTTGTTACAGCCGTCGTTATTTGTATATTGCTGGCTCGAAAAGGGTATCTGGCGACGACCATGAGACTCCTCCACGTAGAGGGAACGGTTAACATCGAAGACGCCGGTGGCGGCAGCAAGCCGGCTTCCGGAAACATCAGATTCCAGTCAGGAGATGCCCTCAATACAGGTGCTGACGGTCTGGCATCCGTAGGTCTTGATGATTCCAAGATAGTTACGCTCCAGAACAACAGCAGGGCTGAATTCACGAAGAACGGAAAGAAACTCGAGCTTAAGCTCACAAAAGGTGCGGTCTTCTTCAACGTAACGGAAAAACTCAAGCCCGATGAGACCTTTGAGATAAAGACATCCACAATGACTGCCGGTATCAGAGGCACATCAGGCATGATCTATTACGATGAGACTGAGGGAAGGGATTCCATTATCGTTACTGACGGTACCGTTGAGGTAACCGCGGTCAACCCGACTACCGGTGAAGTTAAGCATGCTAAGGTGGAAGGCGGCCAGAGGATCAAGGTCTATCTTTATAATGAGAATACCGAGAATCACGATTCCGTTGAATTCTATCTTGATGAGATAACAGAAAAAGAACTTCCTGATTTCTCCGTTCAGATGATCGCAGAGAATGAGGACCTCTTAAACAGGGTCTGTGAATACACCGGCTGGGATAAAGAGACATTGAAAGAACTTGTTGAAGATATTGTCAGCGGAGAGGCTGAGGGTGAAGAGATCGAACTGACTCCGACTCCGGAACCTCTGGATACACCGACGCCCATACCGACACCGTCTGTGACACCGGCGCCTCCGTCGATTTCACCGACACCGTTTGTGACGCCGGCACCGCCTGCTGACCCGCCGCTTGATGTGCCTGAGGCACCGGCCAATCCGACGAATACGCCTACTAACACGCCGACGAATACGCCGACTGTGACGTCATCGCCGACATCCACAATTACGAATACGCCTACTAACACGCCGACCATTACGCCTACTAACACATCGACGAACACACCGACCACTACGCCGTCGGACACGCCGACCATTACGCCGACCATTACATCTACTAACACGCCGACTAATACGCCGACCGAAGTCCCGTCGACCACACCGGGTCCTGAGATCCCGTCCGGAGCCTGGGAATATGTATCTGTTCCTGAGAAGGGAATCTACATTTGCATGAGGCAGTCAAGCGGCGGTTCAGACCGTTATTACGGATATATCGGTGATACATGGGAGTATCTGCGCACTGAGAACGATACCGGTGCCGGAGTCAGGAAGTTCTATTATACTGATGACGGCGGAAATGTTATCGTGTACTATACGGAACCGCTGAATTAAACTGCGGATGAGAGGAACTGACAGCAGAAGAGATCAACAGCTGATATTATGGGGAGCTTTGCATTTCAGGTGAGCAAAAAACGGCTGTAATGCAATTAAATTTAGGATAGTCAATAATTTTGGGTTATACATCAAGGGAGGGTGTTGTATGAGCTTTATTGACAAACTAAAGAAGATGTCTTTAAAGAGCAAGATTATCTGCGGAGCGGCCGCTGTGGCTGTTATTGCAATTGCAGTTGTCTGCATCGTTCTCGGAAGAAACGGTTATCTGGCTTCTACAATGAGGCTGCTTCGCGTTGAAGGAACAGTAAGTATTGAGGATTCTTCCGGCGGTACCAAACCTGTTACCAATAACATCAGGTTCCAGTCAGGTGATGCTTTGAATACCGGTGAGGACGGTCTTGCTTCAGTAGGACTTGATGATACAAAGATCGTTACCCTTCAGAACAGCAGCCGTGCTGAATTCAAGAAGAACGGCAAACAGCTTGAGCTTAAGCTCACAAAGGGCGCCGTATTCTTCAACGTAACCGAGAAGCTCAAGCCTGATGAGACATTCGAGATAAAGACATCTACAATGACTGCCGGCATCAGAGGCACATCAGGCATCATCTATTACGATGAGGAAGCACAGAGGGATTCACTTATCGTAACTGACGGTATGGTTGAAGTCACGGCAGTTAATCCCGAGACGGGTGAAGTCAAGCATGCAAAGGTTGAAGGCGGTCAGAGGATCAAGGTCTACCTGTATTCTGACAGTGACGATTCCCATGACAGCGTCGAGTTCTATCTTGATGAAGTAACTGAAGAAGAACTCACTGATTTTACACTTCAGAATATCGTTGAGAACAAAGAACTCATGAACAGGGTCTGTGAATACACGGGCTGGGATGAAGAGAAGCTCAAAGAACTCGTCAGCAGTATTACGAGCGGCGAGGTGGAAGGACAGGAGATCGAACTGACACCTACTCCCGAACCGACAGAAGAAGGTGAAGATACACCGACGCCTCCGCCTGCCAACATAGCGGACGAGACGCCGACACCTCCTGCAACGGGGACTCCGGTTGCCACACCGAAGCCGACTGTTTCCGCAACACCTACAACTAAGCCGACATCAACTCCGGCTGGAACGGCTACGCCGTCACCTCTGCCTACAGCACCTCTGACGTTGACTTCATCACCGTCGCCGACAGATGCTGTTGAATACGAATATGAGTACATCGTTAGGAATAAGACTTTCAATGGCGGCACTGTTACCATACGTGCACACATCGAAAATGAAAAGCCGGTATATGAAGGCCTGCTTTCGAACGGTAATTGGGATAAACTCACTTATGAAGAATCCGAAGACGGAAACTTTACGATCTACAGATACTATTCTACAACCGGTTCTGTATATTACGAGTACAGTGTTGAGAAGGAACAGCCGATTATTACTACCCATCAATCCGATATGACCGTAGGAACTGAGCCTGAACCCCCGTCAGGGTATTCGAAGACCTCCTGGTGCTGGGATAAGCGCAATGATTACTTTGACCATATCTTTATTTGTCAGAGTAATTCGGCAGACGGCGGCCTTAAAGGATATATAGACGGAAGAGGATGGGTCGATCTTACCGGAAAGAGAGTTGAAAACGTAAACTATGCCGGAGTAATGATCAATTACTATTATGATGAAGACAAATTCTATTACCACCGAGAGACTCCGTCTACTGAAGTGGTTGATGAAACCGGATGGACTGAAGCATGAACAAGCGGATGAAAGAAATCTTAATAGCATTGGCCTGGGCACTGGCGATCACGGTGCTCTGCGGTCTGGGTGTTTTCAGAAGTCCTGAATTATGGCTTGAAGACACTTTATACCAGCAGCCTGTATATGTGCCGGGTGACATAATCGTAATCGGCATCACCGATGAGGATTTCGAAGAGTTCGGTCCTTATTATTCCTGGGACAGAACTGTATATGCCAGGGTTCTTGAAGCGCTTGCGTCTGACCCTGATAATAAGCCGGCGGTAGTCGTAATGGACGTTCTTTTCGATGGCGAGACAGATAAAGAAAAAGATTCCAGACTCGTATCTGCGGCGGGGGAACTCAATGTAGTTGTCGCTACCGAGGCAAGGATCGGCACCGAGAGGATTTTCGGAACCGCATCAACAATATACGAAGATGACTATGCGGTACTGGATTACATAGAGCCGTTTGATGAGCTGAAGAATGCTACAACACAGGGCTTCATGAACACGATGTATGATGAGGACGGCGTTATCCGCCATTCGGCGCTGTATCTTGAACCTGACGGCAAACGTGTTTACTCGATGCCTTATGAGGGTGCAAGGATATATGCTCAGCTGCACGGCTTTGATATTGAGATGCCCCCGACGGACGGAAGAGGCTGGTTCTATGTGCCTTTTTCTGCCCAGCCCGGAGATTTCTACGATGATATCTCGTTAAGTGACGTTATCAACGGTGAATTCAAACCGGAGTTTTTTGCAGACAAACTCGTCGTTATCGGACCTTATGCTTCCGGTCTACAGGACGCTTTCATCACTGCGATCGACAGAGGACGCATGATGTATGGTGTTGAATATCAGGCAAATGTCATGCAGTGCCTTTTGGACGGCAGATATAAGAGGGAAGCTTCAGACTTTCTTCAGATGGCGATACTCTTCGTTATCTGCTTTGCTTTCTTCTATTTCTGCAGCAATAGAAAACTCCGCATTGTCGTACCTGCATTTGTGGTATTGGCTGGCCTTGCAATAGGCGCAGCCATGCTGATCTACGAGGCCGGATACATCATTCACGCACTGTGGATACCCGTGGGCCTGTTTATCCTGTTTGTTGTATGTGTGGCAAGAAATTACATCAACGCCGCAATCGCAAAGCAGAATGTTACCAAGACTTTCGAGAGATACGTCGCTCCGAATATCGTCGGTGAGATCCTGAAGGAAGGTACGGATGCGTTAAAACTCGGCGGAAAGACTGTCGATATCGCGGTGCTTTTCGTTGATGTCAGAGGCTTCACTACGATGTCAGAGAGACTGGCACCTGAGGTGGTAGTTAAGATCCTTAACAGATATCTGACGATGGCAAGCGCTTGCGTTGATTACACTAAGGGTACAGTCGACAAGTTCGTCGGTGACGCCATGATGGCTTTCTGGGGCGCACCCATCGATGATGATGATCCGGTTTACCATGCTGCAGTCACAGCTCTCGGTATTGTCGAGGGTGCGAAAAAGATCTCTGCCGAGTTAAAGGAAGAAATCGGCGAAGAGCTTAACGTCGGTGTCGGCATCAACTACGGACCGGCAGTCGTCGGCAACATGGGCTCCGAGAAACGTATGGACTATACTGCCATCGGCGATACGGTCAACACGTCTGCAAGACTTGAGGCCAACGCGCCCGGCGGAACTGTTTATATCAGCCGTTCCTGCGCTGACAGGCTTGAGGGACGAATGAAGTTCGAACCTCTGGATCACCCGATCAAGCTCAAGGGTAAGGCTGACGGATTCGAGATATTGAAACTGATCGGACCAGTATAATAATATATTGATGGGGTCAGACCCCATCAGGCATTTTTGACGGGGAAAGACCCTGTCAAAAAAGGAGGAATAAATGATGCTGAAATTTCTCGGCAGAGGTTCTGCGTTTACGGACGAGCATAACAGCGCATATTTCATAAGAAATGATGAGCTGGTCCTGATCGACTGTCCGATGAGTGCCTTCATGAGACTCAACGACAGGAATATGGCCTTGTTCGATCATGTATATGTGCTTGTAACTCATACCCACGGAGACCATGTCGGCGGAATCGGAATGCTCATTGACCTTTTAGAGTTTACCGTTAAGACTCCGATTACGATCGTTGCACCTTCCAAAGATGTTGAAGCAGATCTTTTCTACCTGATATCAAGGATCGAAGGATGCAGTTCGTCCTGGTATGACCTGATCTCGGTCGAAGACCTTGAGAAAGACTGGTTCGTCTGTTCGATACCGACTTCCCACACTGAAGAACTTGCTGGCAAATGCTTCGGCTATTGTCTTAACATAGACGGCAAAAATGTTGTTTACACGGGTGATACGAATACCCTGATACCTTATGAAAAGTATCTCAAAAAAGACACCTTTTTCTATTGCGAGATGTCTGCTTACAAATCACCCGTACACCTTTACTGCACCGATATGGTGGATAAGATCAAGGAACTTGTTGATTCCGGTATTCATGTTTACCTCATGCATATGGATGATGAGAAGAGGATACTTCAGGTCATGGAGAATACCGGCGCGGAGTTTGCACCGCTTGAACTTGGAGGAGCTACTATGGAAGATAACGGAAGAATGCTGAGCGGTATTTTCGATATCACGAACAGCCTTTACAGAGACATGTGCATGAACGACAGCAAGGACCATAATCTTCTGTTCTCGTATCTTACCGGTCTTTCCAAGACTATCGTCGATGCCGACAGGGCAAGCTTCTGGAAGTGGGACAAGAGAAAGGGCGAGATCTGGACAATGTCTGCCACGGGCGTTGACAAGATCGTCATTCCCGATGACACGGGGCTTGTAGGAAAAGCATTAAGGCTTAAGAAGACCATCATTACCAACGATCCTTATAACGATCCTGACTTCAACCACGAGATCGACATTCAGACAGGATATAAGACAAAGTCCATCCTGGTCCTTCCCGTTGCGGATGTGAACGGAAACTTCATCGGTGCTCTGCAGCTTATCAACAAGAATGATGAGCACGGATTTGATGATGAGACTGATCCCAAGAAACTCTCTCTTGCAGCTCTCGTCTGCGGCATCGCACTGGAGTCCGAGACATTCCTTGAGGACTCGCACCATGACAAGCTCACGGGCCTTAAGAACAGAATGGGTTTCTACTATGATTTCAACAACAGATACAAGGATTACATGATCCCGGCATCCGGCAAGACGCTGTCATTATTCATCTGCGATATCGATAAGTTTAAAAATGTCAACGATACCTACGGCCACAATGCCGGTGATGATGTCCTTAAGTTTACCGCAGGCCTTCTCGAATCTTTCTGCGATGAGAAGGACGGTGTCTACAGATGGGGTGGTGAGGAGTTCGTCATGGTAATGCGTGACACTGATCTTGATGGCGCCGTTAAGAAGGCTGAAGAGATCAGGTTAAAGCTCATGGATTCCGACATCGAAGCTGACGGAAATACTATAAGATGCACGATGAGTTTCGGATGTGCTCTTTTCGATCCCGCAAAAGCGATCGAGGAAAATGTGAGCGTTGCTGATGCGAGACTCTATACTGCAAAAGAAACGGGAAGAAATAAGGTCTGCAGTGAATAAAAACATTTGTAAATTATTTTTAGTATTGTATTATATATAGCAATGGGAAAGACCTGTGTTCAAAAACACAGGTTTTTTCAAAGAAATAAGGGTAGATTTATTTTAGGAGGTCAAAAAATGGTTTTTTGCAGAAAATGCGGTGCCCCGATGGCAGAAGAAGACCACGTTTGCACAAGATGCGGAACGGAGGTCCAGGATGTTGTTAAGAAGACAGAGAAGAGCAATCTGCTCTTCGATCTCGAGCAGTACAGGCGTCTCTTGAGTGAGAACGAAGAACTCAAGACGCTGATGAAGCCTCAGAGCGAGTTCCCGATGTCTGATACGAGCGATTACAAGAAGAGATCGTTTATCAAGTACTTCTGGCCTTTCATCCTTCTTGCAGTTGCGGCATATACTATAGTCTATGTCATCGCGATCGCTATCACTCTTGCTTCTCTAAACGATATTGTTGAGCACTCTGTCAGTGCGGAGAGGGCTACATCCGAGATCCTCGGAAATACATACGGCGGATTCTTCATCGCAGTGCTGGTCGCAGTTGCCGTTATCGTTATCGGAATAATCATAAGTAAGAGAAAGCAGGCTGAATTCAACAAGAATGCAGAATTCATGAACATGCAGGTCTCTGAAAGATACAAGATGGGTCTGAAGAATCAGAAGATGATCGATATCTATCAGGACAACATCAACAAGATGCGCAAGTATGAGCGCTTTGTTCCTGAGAAATACCGCACATCAGCTAAGGTAAATGAGATAATCAATATCATTAAGGAAGATAAGGCTGATACTGTTGAAGAAGCTATTCAGTTTGTCTCAATGGGACTCTGATATTACAGATAACACATAGTAATTATGCTGGAAAGCCCGGTAGTTTGCCGGGCTTTTATTATGCACAGAAAAAGCAGAGGAGATGTTACATTATTCCCGATATGGTGTAAAATCTACCATTGGTCAGAGGAGTGTATAAATGCAGAAACTTATCAACAGCATTAAGAACAACGCGATCCTTTACATATCGGGACTGCTTGCTTTCATATCGTGCTTTTTCGTAAAGCCCGATAAGCAGTACCTTGATTACATAAACGTCAGGGTCCTCGCGATCCTCTTTGGCCTGATGCTCATCGTCGGCGCTATGGGTCACATCGGAACCTTCGACGCGCTGACCAACAAACTCCTCACCAGGGTCAAGTCATACAGGGGCATAAGCCTGCTCATGTCACTGCTCGCATTCTTCTTAAGCATGTTCCTTACAAACGACGTATCGCTCGTAACGCTGGTTCCCTTTGCGATAATGGTCCTTGCCCCCTTCTGCGAAAACAGGAAACTCATGCACACGCTGATAATAATGACCGTCGCGGCAAACCTCGGAAGCATGCTTACACCGATCGGCAATCCGCAGAATCTTTATCTTTACGATACCTACAAGGTGCCTCTTAAAGATTTTATTCTCCTGATGCTGCCGTATTCGGCACTGTCCCTGGCACTGATCGTTGTGCTTACGTTCATCCTCATAAAGGGTTCAACGGAACTGCCCGTCAACGGCAGGCGTGAAGTCAAGGGCCTTTCCGCCGTTAAAGTCAGCATATACTTCGCACTTTTTATCCTGAATATCCTCACGGTCATCGGTGTCGTTCATTTCCTGATCCCTCTGATCGTAACAGTAACAGCGATGTTCATCATGGACCGCAAAGCCTTCCTCAAAGCAGATTACAATCTCCTTCTGACATTTGTATTCTTCTTTATCCTGATAGGTAATATCGGCCGCATTGACGCTATAACAAATTCGCTGTCAGGCCTCGTTTCCGGTTACCCCGTGCCTGCGGCGATCCTCTCATCGCAGATCATCAGCAACGTTCCCGCAGCCATGCTCCTTTCCGCATTTACGCAAGACGGCAAGTCGCTCATCATCGGTACCAACCTTGGCGGTCTCGGCACGCTTATCGCAAGTATGGCAAGCCTCATCACATACAGATTCCACGCCGCACTCACGAAGACTCAGAAAGACGGCGGCAAGCAGGGAAACTATCTCCTTCACTTTACCGTGATCAATGTGATAATGCTCGCGGTCCTTTTCGCGCTGTATCTGATATTGAATCACTGAGCGGGTAATTAGCGAGTGCCGTATCGGTGCCCGAAAACCGTTCTTGATACGGATCAGCCGCCAAGCTTTGATTTTCGCGCACACAGCATCAAAAAAGGCTGCCCGCACAAAGGACAGCCCCTGAATCAGATCCGTGCAATGAATTATTCTGCGATGTACTCGCTGTAAGCTTTCTTAATGATGTCCCAGTCGAGTTCGAATCTTGACATGTGCTTTGCGAAAGCGGCTTCGGCAGCATCCTTGTCGTGAGCTGCGATAGCATCCGCGATGGCCTTATGGTCAGATACGAGCTTGGTGTCCTTGATGGTCTTGAGGGACAGGGATCTTACGCGGTCGAAGTGAAGGTTTATGAGGCCTACCATGTAGAAGCACTGCATCTTGTTGCATGCGACGTAGATGCTCTTGTGGAAATCGTTGTCGAGATCCAAGAACTTCGGCGGGTCGTTCTCGATGTAGAACTGCTGAAGCTTGATGTTTGCGTATAGCTTCTGGATATCTTCTTCGGTTGCGACGTCGCAGGCTTCTCTTAAGAGCGCAGTCTCAACTGCGATACGGAGGAACCTGGATTCCTTGATGAGCTCATAATCGATCAGGGATACGTTGCAGCCCTTCTGGGGAAGGATATTAACGATCTTGGACTTTGATAATTCGAGGAATGCTTCGTGAACCGGGGTTCTGGAGATACCGAGCTGGGTTGCGATCTCCTGCTCGCCGATCAATGATCCGGGCTTGATCTCCATGTTGATGATGTTGTCTTTTACGATCCGGAAAGCATACTCGCGGTTGGGTTCAAAAGTCTTCTTGGGCGTGATGATCATTTATAGAATTCCCCTTTAAAATACGAAATCTATAAAGAAACTAACATAAAAAAATATTTATGTCTAGCGCTTACATACTAATTAGCAACCACGTTGTGAAGTGTGTTTCGAACAGCACCTTTTCCTTTGTTCAAATCGTCAAAATATTGCTCAATTAAAGGCGTTAAGCCGGTCTTGTTTATGTCGGTTCCGAAAACCGTTTCGTTAGACAGAATGCCTGAGAGTTTGCCGGATACGCTTCCGTTCATCCCGTAGCTGATTCCCAGTTTTTTGAGCTCATCCTGGAAGAAACCTGCCATCGGGTCGGAGCTGATCTCAAAAGGATTTCCTTCGTCGTCTACGGCAAGAAGATATCTGAGCCATGCGGCGAGGACCAGCGGGATATACTTTAATTCTACAAGTCTGTCGGGTTTCTCTGAAAGATAAGAATTAAGGGTTATGCCGTATCTGATGGGAAGCTTCTGGCTTGTGTCAGTTGCGATCCTCTGAGGGGTGTCAGGGAGGAAGGGATTGGGGAATCTCTCCTCAAGAACTTCCTTGAGGAACTTTCCGGGATTGAGTATCACGGGGTCGCAAACGACGGGAAGGCATTCGTTATAACCCATTTCCGTGACCAGTGTTCTTAAGTCGTCATCGTTCATCTCGTCAGAGATCTTCGTAAAGCCAAGAAGGCATCCGAAGATTGCAAGTGCCGTGTGGAGCGGGTTAAGACATGCGGTGACCTTCATTCTCTCTGCCTTATCGACAGTATCTCTGTCAGTCAGGATGACTCCGCCTTTCTCAAGAGGAGGTCTGCCGTTGGGGAAGAGGTCTTCGATGACGAGATATTCCGGAACTTCGGCGTTGACGAACGGAGCGGCAAAGATGCCGGTCGTCGTTTTCACGCTCTTAAGATTATCGATGCCCAGGTTCGTGAGCTTGTCCAGAATTATTTCGGAAGGTCTGGGAGTAATCTTATCGATCATGCTCCAGGGGCATGCTATTCTGGTTGGATCGTTAACGTAAGATCGAAAAGAATTACCAACGTAGCCCAGTTCCACCCAGGCATCGATTATCTCCATCAATGAATTTCTGAGCTTATCGCCGTTATGGCTGCAGTTGTCCATGCTGGCCAGAGCCAGAGGATATGCGCCCGCTTTGAATCTCTCATAGAGGAGCGATGCGATAAAGCCCATGCAGGAAAGCGGATGTGAAGGACCGTTTTCCATATCTTTTTTAGCAAGCTCATAAAGCTTGCCGTCTGCATCTCTGTTTGCATAACCCTTCTCGGTGATCGTGAAGGAAATGATCTGAAGTGAAGGGTTTCTTGCAATCTCATTAAGTCTTTTAACGTTTTCTTCGATATCGTAATTGGAAGCGATTGCTTCTGTGATGTTTCCGATGATCTCGTAGCCGGTGTTGCCGTCGGGCCTTAAGTCACAGATTATGGAGAGGTTGTCGAACGGTTTATATACGCGCTCGAAATTCTCGTAGTCCATCGTTCCGCATACGATTATTCCCGTGTCAGTAAGTCCCTGATTAAGGAGCCTCTGGTTGATCCTTGCGATGAAAGCACGGAAGATGTTGCCGCCGCCGACATGAAGCCAGACAGGGTTCTTATAAGTTGATTCTTTTACTGCGTCGATATCATATTGAGGAAGGACAACATTGATGCTGTTCCAGAATTCCTTATTTTGCAGATTGGCTTTTGAGAGATCCATAATATCCGTTCCTTTCTGAGGCAACTGACTGTCTTATTGTTCAGACAAAACCGATAACCTTATAAGAGTTTATAAGATCATCGGTTTTGCGGGCAAGAAGGAGGAGTTATTGCCTGTATGAAAACAAAAAAGTTAACAAAGCTTGCTTACGGCTTCCCATAAGCCGTTGATGTATGCTGCGCCCAGCGCGCGGTCGAAAAGTCCGTAGCCGGGTCTTCCGGTCTCGTCCCAGATCATGCGTCCGTGGTCAGGACGGATATAACCGTCAAAGCCGTTCTCGTAAAGAGCCTTTACGATGGCGAACATATCGAGATCGCCGCATGAGGAGAGGTGTGCTGATTCATGGAAATCAGTTTCTGATTCGTGCTTTACGTTTCTCAGGTGTACGAAATGGACCTTACCCATAGAGGTGAATGTTTTCGCGATATCCTCGACATCGTTATGAATGCCTGCGCCAAGACTTCCGGTGCAGAGGGTAAGACCATTTCTCTTGGATTCATTGAGGTTAAGGTATGTGTTAATGGATTCCTTGCTGTTAACGACCTTCGGGAGGTTGAACAAAGGCATCGGCGGATCGTCGGGATGAACTGCGAAATTAATGTCGAGTTCCTCAGCGACAGGAATGACTGCGTCAAGGAAATACTTGATGTTCTTGAAGTAGTCTTCGGAGGTCATGTTCTGATAGAACTTGATGTCCTCTGCCATCTGGCCGAATCTCTCAGGCTCCCATCCGGGAAGACTGAAATTGTGAGATCCGTCGATCATGTCGGACATGATCTTCTCCAAAGTGAGCTTAACGGCTTCGCTGTGGCAGTAAGCCATTGCGGTGCTTCCGTCGGAAAGCTCCTTTGCGAGGTTGCTCCTGTACCAGTCCATGACAGGCATGAAATTGTAGCAGATGCACTTAACGCCGGCCCTGGAAAGGTTCTTCATTGATTCGATATAGTTATCGATCAGCATATCTCTTGAAGGGAGGCCCTTCTTGATGTCTTCATGGATATTGAGGCTTTCGATGACTTCCATCTCAAGACCGTAGGAATTGATCTCATCCTTAACGAGATTGATCTCGTCCATCGTCCAGACGTCACCTACAGGGATCTTGGTCAGATGAGTGGCAACGCCGCTGACGCCGGGAATCTGTTTTATATGCTTGAGCGATACGCTGTCATCGCCGTAAGGAAACCACCGCAAAACCAATTTCATAACACTTTATACCCTCAGTTTTATACTGGAATAGAGTCTTGAGACAATACTCAAGCTTTGTTCTGTTAACTAGAATACTAGTATTCGCATACCTTGTCAATAGATTATGACAAATAGATTTGAATTATACTATATATTTGTGTATTGCGCGCTCGAAAACCAATAAATTCAGGTTTCTTCGATATCTTCCGGAATATCTTCGTCCGGCTTCTCCTTACGCGTCTTCGGCTTGAACATCCTGAAAAGTATGGGAATACACGCAACGAAGCCGAATGACTTAAAGACTTCGCCCAAAGAGATCATGTATAAAGTGCCGAGTTCATAGTGTTCTTCGGTTACAACGGTAAGGTTTGTACATGTCTTGGTAACAGCATATAAGAGAAGTCCCAGGATGATCAACGCTACTGATATGACAGTTGTCTTAGGCGGGATAGTCTCATATTTTTCAGGATTTAACTTCTTGCAGCTTATGAATACGCCTGCAAATACCGCGGCTACCGCGAGAACACCTGATATCAGCTGTATTAGATTGTAATAAGTGCTGTCCATTTATTTTTCCCCGTCAACGTCATCCGTCAAGTTTGCTTCCGCTTCCTTCTCATCTCTTGCCTTTTCAACCCTTACGGCCGCCGAGATTGCTTTCTCGGTGATCATCTGGCAAAGGTATGTTGCCGCGAGAGGAGTAACGAGAGCCGCAGGCGGGAACACGATGCTGACTGCAAGTGCAACTGCAGCGATAAGCCATATGAGAAGGAACTTCGGGAAGTTGATCATGCAGAGAGTGAGGCTGTTGGTTATGGTTCCCTTGATGCCGTTATTGAATCTTGCAAGAAGCGGATAAACGAAAGGAAGTGTAAATATGACCGGCAGGAGCGGAATGAAGGACACGAGCATATACCAGTCAGGGAGCCTCACTCCGTTAAATCCGTTAAAAGCAAAGTAAATGTTGAATCCCACAAGTGCACAGTAGACCGTGTATATCAGATGAATAATGATCCCGTTTTTGAGGTTGGTCTTAAGCGAGTGCATGAAATCCTTGGAAGGGGAGTCGCTTTTCTTTTTATATTTACGATATACCGTGTAATAAAGAGCCGACAGGGAGGCGCCGATCGTAACCACCGGGAGGCAGAACACGAGGAAAAGTGCCGATATGATCACGACATTGCCGATGGCATCGCCGATCCTGTAAAGGCGGCTGTTCGTGATGTGATCAAAGGAACTCTTCAAAGTTTTTCTCCTTTCTCCTGCGGTAGTATATGCTATGAATATATCAGAAAAAGACCGACTTGCCAACTAGAATACTAGACAAGGTAAACAGGTGTGTATAAAATGTCCTTGAAGGGTGGTGAATAATATGTCTTCGACAAAACTTCTCGGTATATATTCAAACGGAATGGTCCTCCAGAGAAATAAGGAGATCATCATTGAAGGCGAGGAAAGCGCTGCATCTGAAGTCAGAGTGACTCTGGCTGACAGGACCGTTGCGGCTCCTGTGGAAAACGGCAGGTTCAAGGCGGTCTTCGACCCCATGGACGTGGTTTTCGATACCGTGCTAAAAGTCGAAGGCAGTGAAGAGATCACCATCAAAGACGTGTGCATCGGCGATGTGTTCATGCTCTCCGGCCAGTCTAACATGGAGCTCCCCGTCATAAGAACTTATGAATTAAATAAAGACGAGATCGAAGCTGAAGACTATCCTTATGTAAGGCAGTATCTGCTTACGCCGGACCTCGAACTCCCCGAAAAGGGCGGCACATCGATCTGCAAGCTGCCTGAGATTGAATGGACAAAGGCGGTTGGAGCCGGCAAAGACGGATTCAGCGCGGTAGGTTTTTATGCTGCCAAGAGGATCTTCGAAGCGGAAAACATTCCCATAGGTCTGATACTCAATGCTCAGGGCGGGTCGACCATCGAAGCCTGGATGTGCGACGAGGATCTCTATGCATCCGGAATCAGCGAGGATGAGCTGGCACCGTTAAGAGGCAGAGGCGCGCTCAAAGCCTATGTCGATGACTGGCAGCAAAGATCAGTCGACTGGCGCTCGAAAGCAATAAACAATTCTTTTGACATAAAAGAGGCCATGAAGAACGCTGTAACTGTGACGCTGCCGGGTATCGTCGTCAGAGATTTTTCCGGCGTTGTGTGGCTCGAAAAAGAGATCTTCATCGACGGCCCCTGCGAAGGCGATTGCCTGCTAAGACTTGGTGACCTGATCGATGCCGACGTCACATACATAAACGGCGTCGAAGTCGGACGGACCGAATACCAGTATCCGCCCAGGATCTATCATTTCGACGGCTCGGTATTAAAGCAGGGGAAGAATGTCATCAGGACAAGACTTATCGTGGAGCAGGAATACGGCGGATTTGTTGAAGGACACCCTTACTATCTGAAGACCGCTTCGCAGAAGATAGAACTTTCGGGTGAGTGGAAGATGGTCGAAGAGATAAAGCTTTCCAAGTTCGAAGCAATCCCGATGGCGCAGATGCTTCCGGCAACGCTCTACTACGCAAGTGTCCTGACAATAAAGAATATAGCCATATCACAGATCTGGTGGTACCAGGGTGAATCCAACGCGGGTGACCCTGACGGTCTGACGGCGAAGAATGCGACTTTGTCAGAGCAACTGTGGGATCAGGACG
>JAEEGL012726849.1_pt1 | contig 36800 bp, 29 predicted proteins | sample 9134231 | NCBI WGS metagenome assembly JAEEGL01 (sample SAMN16246548, study PRJNA631951) | gut metagenome | biome: gut microbiome; feature: rumen; material: fiber-attached | host: Bos | place: Iran: Karaj | collected 2018-10 | reverse complement strand
GACATTCACCCCGTTCTTTATATTTTTTGTAATTCCTCTTGAATATAAGAAGAAGAATTAGTACAATTTAAAGAGTCTCTTAAAAAAATGCATAAAAAGACCTACTGCACCACAATAGTGCATTATCCATTGTAAGCCTAAGAAAATGTATTTGTCAAGGGCTTTTTTGACCATCTTTTTTATAAATTAAGTAAAAAACAGCAGGCCATCTCTTCGTTTGCCTGCTGTTTTTTGCTTAATAAATATGCTTATAAAGGAAACTCTAATCAAGTAAAACACCCATTTTTAGTTTCCCAGAGGACTATCTATTTTGATGATCTGCTCGCAATCATAATAACGTGCCAGACCTCTATTAATCCAATGCATAGGATCTTCATCAATTCCAAAACTATCTAAGGAATATGTCCATTGACTAATATCTTGAACATGACATATTTTGTCTTCAGAAGCTAATTTTTCAGTGATTAGTGCATACTCTTTAGCATACTGAGTAGCGCGACCAGAAAGAATATCATCAGCTATCTTTACTGAGTTGAAGTCACTAACCTCCTGCTTTGTTATTACAATTAAAAAAATCAAAAAAGCTGAAAACATAATAATGATAGTTGTTTTTTTCGCAGAGAGAAAATTACTTATTCCGGCATACCTTGACAATAGCCATCCTTCAATATATACCAGGCATCCAGTTATAAATAAGTGAAAAGTATAATAGTACATATCTATCTGTCGTTCTGCACCTGGAGAAGAAAGGCCATAATAAGGTGGTGCCATCTGAGCCGCATACAATCCAAACATTATTATCAGAGCAATTCCCGGGTATTTGAATTTAACCTTTGAATCCCTAACTAAATAATAAACCACAGGCATCATCAGAAGGAGCATAGCTACTTGCAGAGGGCGCATCCACATTATTATAGTTTTAACTGCATAGATTATTGAATGATATATTGCTTTTGGCGCAGACATTCCGGTCTCTCCTGCTGCACGGACAGCATTTCCCGGGGCAAACATGCTTATGGCAAGTCCAATAAACGCCACGATTAAAATCATACGAATTGATTTAAACTTGTTTTTATCGTCCAGTGATCTTGCATATATCAAAAACAGGAGAAGAACAATACAATTAATCAATGCAATGGAGTAATTACCACCTGACACCATAAAAGCAAGCAATGCTAACAGATTTCTTTTTTTCTTTGTAAAAGAGTTATGAGAATAAAGAAGCTTGATTATTAACGTTATTTCTGTAATACATAGTGCAAGAAAAAAAGAATAGTAGATTGCTCCATTATACCAATAAAAGGCCTGGTGTATGTAAGGAACTTTTTGAAATTGCAGGATTAGCATCAAAAGTGCAATAATAGTTCCGTAATGTTTTTTACTTCTGAAGACCATCTCTGCCAGTGTCCTCCATAAGAAAATATAAGAAAAACTGACAGCTCCAACGATAAGGAAAGTATTAACCCAATATGCAGGTATAGGCCATGCTCCCGGCTGCAATACAAACATAAACTCAGCGAAATATGTGCCCTGCCAACTAAAGAGCATATATATCGAATTGCCAATAGGCACTAGCATCGCCAACAAATAACGATGATTTTTTATTAATTCGTGGAATATAGCTGAACTTTCAAAATCGTCCCAAAGAGGTCCTGAGTAAAAAGCCATAACAAGGATTGGTATCGTAGTTATAATGTATAAAACTGAAAGGAATATCCTAACATTTTTAGCATTTACAATTTTATTCATTACTATCTCCATATTGATATTATAGGGCGGTCCACAATCATAAAGATTGCAGTCCCCCCTATTTAATCTCCTATTTCAGCCTTATTCTTTGATTGCCTCATGATTCTACATAAGTATCAGGTTCCTGAATTATTATCTCTTTATTTTTCCAAGCTCTGTTTTTTCAAATTCAGTATCCTGGAAATCAATTTTGTACATTCTCTTGTAGATTGGCAGCTTTTTGTTAAGCTCTGCAATAAATTTCTTTATTTCTTCCTGAGCATCATTATCACAGTAAACACCCAGGTGAATTCTGTCATCACACTCAAACGCTTTACATTCTTTTACCAAAGCACATTCATAAACAGCCTTCTCAAGCTCTTCAGGGCTTACATTTTCGCCACTGGAAAGAATGATGAGATTCTTCTTTCTTCCTGTGATGTAAAGGAATCCATCTTCATCAAGATATCCAAGATCACCGGTATGAAGGAGTCCGTCCTCATCAAGAACCTCTGCTGTTCCCTCAGGGTCCTTGTAGTATCCAAGCATAACGCCATAATACCTTACACAGATTTCACCATCGATAATTTCTACTTCACAACCATCAACCAGTTTTCCGACAGACTCAATATGGTTTACCACGTCAAAGTTACAGGTTATATTTCCGCTTGCCTCAGTCATTCCATAGTACTGGCCAAAACCAATTCCATTGTCAAGGAAAGTCTTGATTACGCTGAGTTCCGGCTTGGCTCCACCTGTAAGTGCAAGCTTAAGTCCTCCAAGTCTCTCCATGTTGCCTTTCTTGATGCAGGTTTCCCAAAGCTTTAAAATTCCGGGAGTTACAAGAGCAATGTCTATCTGCTCACCTTCAAGATCAGAAAGAACATTTCTCGGATCCGCACTGAGATATGTAGTTGCGCCCTGCTCAATTCTGTAAAGCCATCCTACAATACCCGCAACGTGGTAGAATGGGAATACATTATAAACTCTCTGTCCTGCTACTGCTTTCTTATCCTCTGAATAATCATCATTATGGCCTGATGCTTCAAAGCCTAAAAGATTTCCAGCAGAAAGCATAACGCCTTTAGAAAGAGATGTTGTTCCTGATGTAAATATGATGAGTGCAAGATTGTCTTTCTCATCTTCAGTAAAGTCCTTAAGATCAATACTTCCTGCGCCCTCTTTGAGCATTTCTGCTTTATCCGCAATATTAAAGTTGCCTACAACTTTATCTCTGTACTTTTCTTCAACAATAATGCCATCCAGATCAGAATGATAGATTGCAGCTTTAATATTCTCAGGAGTCTCCAGGAAATTAACAGGAACAAGAATTCCTCTGCTAAAAAGTACAGCTCCGAGAATTACAGTGTACTCATAGTTACTGTCAGCCATAATTCCGATATGCTTGCCTTTAAGATCACCAAAAACATTCTGAAGATTGTATGCACAAGCTTTCATTTTGTTAAGATATTCTCTGTAAGTTACCTCGTAGCTATTAACGCCATCAAGATTCTTGAATGCAGGCGCATCGCCATAGCCCTCGATCATTTTAAGAAGTTCTACCATTGTTTAATCCTCCATAACACAAAAATACTGTTACCTCTTGATCTTTCCGCTGGCAGTCTTCTCAAATGCTGTATCGCGGAAGTCAATTTTATATATTCTCTTATAAATCGGCATGCGTTTGTTCAATTCAGACACATGTCTCTTTATATCTTCCTGATCCCCCGCCTCACAAAAGATGCCAGCATGGATTCTGTCATCTTTTTCATACACTATGCATTCTTTTACCAAAGAATTCTTATAAATGAACCCCTCCAGTTCCTCCGGGCTTACATTCTCACCGCTTGAAAGGATGATAAGATTTTTCTTTCTTCCTGTGATAAAAAGATATCCCTCTTCGTCTAAGTATCCAAGATCGCCGGTAAACATCTCTCCATCTTTAAGGACCTCATTAGTAGCCTCTTCATTGTCGATATATCCCTGCATATTTCCCCAATATCTTATGCAGATCTCACCGTCAACAATCCGGATCTTGACGTCATCTATAGCCTGTCCTGCAGACTTTGCATGGCCAGCAGAATCATAATTACATGTTACAAAACCGCCCAGCTCAGACATTCCATAGTACTGAGCAACAGTTATATCATGGTCCAAATACTCTTTTACAATTTCAGGAGCAATGGCTGCTCCACCAGTCATAACGTGCTTAACCCTGCCCATTCTGTCATAGTGGCCTCTCCTTAAAGAGTTCACCCAGAGATTAAGCGTTGCAGGAACAACACCTGCAGTGTCAATTATCTGACTTTCAAGGTCCGTCAGGATTGCTCTCGGGTCTTTACTAAGATATGTAGTGCATCCATGTGTCGTCCAACTGAGCCATACGCAGATACCGCCAATATGATAAAGTGGAAAGTTGGTATATACCCTCATTCCAACACAGTCCAAACTGCCATCCATACATGCCTTAGGGAGAGCGACTTTTTTCCCTCCAAAAAGACTCTTTGCTGAGATGATTACACCTTTTGAAAGACTTGTTGTCCCGGATGTAAATATGATGAGCGCTCCCGGTCTCCCTCAGCATCACTAAAATCCGACAGCCTTTTATCTGTAATCTTACCGGTAACTATTTCGGAGATACTGATAACCGGAACTCCCGGGTCAGCAAACATCCAGTTGTCAGCAATGAGCGCGTCAAGTTTTGCCGTCTTTATGGCAAAAGACACATTCTTTTCACTTTCGAGATTATTAAGCGGCACAGCAACAGCTCTGCTGAAAATAATAGCTGCCAGTATGGCTGCATATTCATAGCTGGTCTGTTCAAATATACCAATATGCTTGCCCGTCAGATCTCCAAACTTTTCTTCAAGTCTTGCAGCCGCAATGTTCGCATCTTTCAGGTATCTTCTATAGCTCTTTTCTGTAACATTAGCACCATCCAAAACTCTGTATGCACATCTGTCGCCATAGTTTTGCAACGTTTCGAGGTAATTAAACATTTTTCTATCCTTCTACAGGCATCCATTACAATTTCGATTTCAGATAATTACTTATAGTATTCTTTGTACCATTCTGCAAACTTTCTAAGGCCGTCCCTAAGTGGTGTTGATGGTTTAAAGCCAAAGTCATTGGCAAGCGGAGTAACATCAGCATATGTCACTTCAACATCACCCGGCTGCATAGGAACAAGTTCCTTGTGAGCTTCAAAATCGTAATCTTCAGGAAGTACACCTGCTCTGATAAGTTCCTGCTGTAAGATATCAACAAAATCGAGAAGATTTACAGGATCATTATTTCCTATGTTATAAACCTTGTACTTTACGCCGTTTTCATTTTCAGCCGGAGCGACCTGCATCACATTTACGATGCCTTCAACAATATCGTCTACGAATGTGAAGTCACGCTTGCAGTTACCGTAATTAAAGATCTTGATGCCTTCTCCCTTAACAAGCTTGTTTGTAAAGCCAAAGTAAGCCATATCCGGTCTTCCGGCAGGGCCATAAACAGTAAAGAACCTAAGACCTGTACTTGGAATGCCATAGATTTTGGAATATGAATGTGCTAAAAGTTCGTTGCTCTTCTTTGTTGCAGCATAAAGAGATACAGGATTATCCACCTTATCATCAGTGCTGAACGGGATCTTCTTGTTTGCTCCGTAAACACTTGAACTTGAAGCGTATACAAGGTGCTCTACGCCCTTATAGCTGTCGTTCTTAGCGTCATAGGAATGTCTGCAGGCCTCAAGAATATTGCAGAAGCCTACAAGGTTTGACTCAACATAAGCATATGGATTATCGATAGAGTAACGAACACCGGCCTGAGCAGCTAGATTTACCACAACTTCAGGCTTAAACTCTGCAAAGATCCTGTCAATCAGCTCCTTATCTGCAAGGTTTCCCTTTACAAAAGAGAGTCTCTCGTCTCCTGACATGCTGTCAGGCAAACCGTATTCGCCAAGTTTTTTTCCTGCAAGATCAAGCATTCCTGCTATCTTCTTAAGTCTATCCTCTTTGATCCCGACATCATAATAATCATTCATGCTATCAAATCCAAGGATCTTAATATCTGAATATTCCCTAAGAAGTTCCATGCACAGATTGGATCCGATAAATCCGCCTGCGCCTGTCACAAATACTCTCTTCCCACTCAGCTTAATATTTTTCTCCAGCATTACTATTTATTCCTTCCTTCATAAGTAATATTGTAGGAATTATCTCCATCATTTACCAATCCATTTCATCTACTATCTTTTTTCTTTCTTCTGTTGGTTTTACACGCTTGCGGATTGGTTTGCAAGGTGTCCCAACGTAAACCGTCCATGGTTCAAGTTCGCCTTTGACAAGAGAATTTGCGCCAACAAAGGCTCCCTCATGTATAATAGTCCCGGGCAAAATAGTGCAATTAGCTCCTACATATGCGTCATCTTCAATGATCACGTCTCCATAGCGAATTGCTCCTGCATCTCCGGGAAGATGCTCAATTGCATAATAACCGTCAAATTCATAGGTAGAAGTCAAAACCTTCGTGCCGGGTCCAAGGAAAACCCTGTGACCAATATCAGTCTTGGCCCCACCCTCTATTAAAACCTGCCAGGTCAATGTTGAATATTTTCCCAGACGGAATTTCTCTCCGGCATCAATAAATACCTGATCAAAAATCTGGCAGTGATCCTCCAATGTTGCATTTTGGGCATGCACCATCTTACAAAGCGGATACAGTCTGGTATTCTCGCCACAAAATGCCACCTTATCCCTTAAGTTCTCTCCCATCCATTCGATTCCAGAAACATGACTTTCCTTTTCCATATCTTTGCCCTCCGATTTGTGTTAAAATCTTGCCAGTTCTCGTTCTTTCCTCATATCCTCTAATGTCTCCAGATACGAATACTTGGGCTCATAGCCCAGATCCTCCACTGTCTCCTTAATATCCATGATATATTGAGGCGAATTGGGTTTTTCAGGGCAAAAAATTATATCTGATTTTTTGGCTCCTCCAAAGACATCACGCATTCCCTCAATTTGTTCAACAAGGGGAGTTCCAATACCGGTCCCCACACAGTATATTCCTGTTTCTTTATCAGTAAAGCAGCCTTTAAAAAAGACTTGACACTGATCCTTTACATAAATCATATCTTTAGGTCTACCAGGATCTCCCCATACTTCAAGAGTCTCTCCGGCAATCGCTTTATCTATTAAAATTCTGTGCATCATCTTTCTTGGAACGCCATTAACACAGTACTCATCATTCTTATTCCACATATAGATATGCGGAAGAATAAATGTATAGGTTTTAATTCCATAATACTCATGCATAGTCCTGAGAAGATCTTTGGCCGCATTCTGAGTAATGCAGTACACAGAGTGATCATCATTATAATCGAATAACGGTGCATCATCAGCATGAAGAATAAGCTGAGTCTCGCCTCTCTTTACAATGTCACAAAAGCTCTTTGCATAAAGTATCCTGTCTGCATGCACTCTCACAGCATAATCAAATATCTTGAACGAACCAAGGACGTTGGTCTCAACATACACAATCGGGTGATACCCCCTCATCACTGCCGGCATAGGACCGATCATGTCTATGACCGCATAAACATCCTCCGTAGGCAGTTTTGAGTATTCCTCAGTATTGTTAATATCCATCGTGATGATCCGAATCATCTTCGCAACAGCAGGATGCGCAACGCGATCAACACCTATAACCTCATATCCCGCAGGCAGATTCTGCAAAAAATATTCTGCCATATATGCACCCATGTTACCGGAAGCTCCAAAGAGTAATATCTTCTTCATATAGTTTTCTCCACCCCAAAAAGAATTCGCCGTTTACATTATATCTTCCGGCGATTCAAAACCATCGATCAGAGTATATGCCCCAAGCATTTCCCTGATCTGTTCCTCAGAACAATACATCATCACATCTATAATTGACAGATTGGGCACAAAATCATCCCTGTGCTGATCGTAAGAAATATCCTCATTTGTATGTATAAACTTCAGTACAACGCCATTCTCTCTAAAGAAGTTCTGGAAATATAGCTTTGTTCCCCCAATTGCATTTATGTATGTATCTGCATTTCTTTTTCTGCAATAAGCAAGCACCAGATTTTCTCTACGATAATCGCCATCCAGAGGTACCTCCGTGGAAGTCCTCAGAATCGGCACATTGATTCCCAGTTTTTCAGCCGTAAGACGGATTCCATGGTCCAAGAAAGCCCCCAGATTACGTCCTTCCTCCTTAAGCCCAAAATCAAGGACCTCTTCAACATGTGCATAAACAGATTCGAAATTCGGCGCCTTTGTGTAAGAACTCTTAAGTGTTGCAAGAAGCTTATCTACAACTGCCTCATCAATTCCGGTCTCGTGCTCACAGATCAGCTTGTTCTGTGATGCTTTTCTGACAGGAAAACCGAAATTAAAAGGTTCTCCATTAACAAGAATTTTATTCCTGTTGATGAATCCATTCTTCATATAATGAACATCATCAACTATCAAATATTCATCTACTGCATTCATAAGCTGCCAATACCCGATATACGGAAAAAAATATGGCTGCATTATTCCAATTACCATAATACCCTCACCAAAATATCAACGAATTCAACTATGACTGTCAGATTGAATCAACGTATTTTACCAGATCACTAATGTTCTCGATGGAAAGCAGCTCCTTCTCGTTCATCTTGACTGAGAAGTTCTTTTCAATCCTGGAAATTATAGACATGATCTCAAGCGAAGAAAGATCAAGGTCGTCAATGAGATTACTCTCTTCTGTAATCTCATCCTCAGGAATATCTGCTATATCTCCGATAATGCTTACAATTATCTTAAATGTTTCATTCACTCTCTTATCCTCCATATATAAATATAGAAATATACCATAAAGGTGATTAGAGCTTTTGCTTATTCATCATTTCACTTATACGAACAAAAGCAAAGGTCACAATGATTGCAAAAGGTATTCTTATTCCCAATATGATCGCACTTCGTATAGCTGGGTCTCCATTCCACCACTCATGCACGAATTTGTACTGTAAATAACTTCCTACAGCAACCATTTCTATCGAATGAACGCACAGGAAATAAAAAGAATAACGTCCAATTTTCCTTATAAATGACACGATAACGCCATTAAACTGGTTCAAATGTAAAAATCCCTTAATAATGACTGCTCCAAGAAGGCCATAGGCAACTATTGACAACGGACCAACCGGATACGAATCAAGAGCCATGGCAAATGCACTCCTTCCCCCCGAACCAATTATAACAATAATTACAATTATTGCTACTAAAATCCCATAGCTTTTTTTTAAAGGAGAAACAAGCAGTTTGTTTCTTTTTATATAATGGCCCAGCCATAAATAAAACACCGCTATAAAGGCCTGAGAAGCACTCCATGGAAGAGGCCCTTTAAAGCTCATGATCCAACCAATCAACATTACAAGAACAGATGATAAGAATAATTTATAGCCTTCAAAATGATTCGCCAGGAAATTATATATGACAAGAGCAATGGCCAGGGCGATCAAATACCAAATAGGTCCGCATGCAAGTAACCTGAAACCGTGAAAATACCTATCTGTCGTAAGGCCAAGTAACCCTCCAAGAAATACACCCAATGTCTGTATTGGAGCATAATGAAGATCTTTAAACAAAAGAAGGTAACTGGGAATATGAATAATTGTGCTTATTATCACAGCTGTTACAAAAGGAATCAGAATCGTCTGAAATTGCTTAACGATACATTTTTTGTTGGAAGTCTTCCTAAAACCATATCCACTTATTAAGAACATCGCCGGCATAGCCGCTTGTCCAAAAATTAATAAAATAAATGTTATTAAAAGGACAATTATATTAACGTTACTAAATAATTCGGCCGGTGTACTGTATTCGTCTAAAAATGTTCCCAATCCCTCAGTATGGGAGATGACTACTAATATCATGACGATTCCCTTGAAAAAATCAAACATTCCCAACGAATTCTTAACAACATATTTTTTATTATTCATGCCATTTTCCCCTAATAGTAAACTTTCTGAAGATTTTCCTCAAGATCAAATTCATTTATACCAAGCTGCTGATTTTTTGTCCTGGAAGGAACAATCTCTTTCACTTTAATCGGATAGTCTATAATCTTGTGATTATATAAAGCTATAGCAATATTATCTCCGGCAAAATCAGCTATAGGCCAATTATATATAACATCATAAGCAGGAACTATAAGTGATACTTCTTCATAGCCCTTCTCTTCAGCAGTTTTAAACTGCTCAATAAAATCATCCATCAGTGCCTCGCACTGTTTATATGAAATATTTGAATTGTTGTATGCAAAAAATAATTTCCCTGGATTCACAAACATTAACACTATAGTTCCTGAGAGAATAAGCAATAGCCATGCATTTTTTTTATTTGCCGACAACAATTCATTAAAGCAGGCGATAAGTGCCATAAAAATGTAAAATAAAATACCTATTACTACTTCCGCCCTATAAATATAATGGGGATCAGCAGTTGCGCTTAACAGCACAAGATATATTATTAACAGAGCAAAAGCAACAATAAATTTAATGACTGCAGTTCTAATATTACGATTCTTTCTTATCCACAAAAATCCTACTGTAATTCCAAAAAAAGTTATGAAAACATTGATAGTTATAAAATTTGCCAATGTATAAAGTACAGTTACAGGAATATTTCCAAATGTATTCTTTCCCAGGTCGCCTGCTCTACCGCCTGTTGTTTCCATGTAATTTGAAACAAACCAACATATAATGATCAACAACTCAAAATACTTGCCTTTACAATACTCTAAAAGCTTGAACTCTCGCTTTTTAAGCAGTGCTATTAAATCTACAAGCAATTCTGTCCCAATATATGCCGCAAGTACTATTGAAGAGTATAGGTTAGAAAAAATTGCAAAATAAATCCAGAAAATGCACACCACTTTACCGATCACCGAGCTTTTTTTGAACATTTCGCTCATCCCACCCATAGAGATAGCACGCATGACCAAAGATGCATTTAAAGCTGCTGCCAATGTATAGTTATAAAAGCAGGTAAGGTCCTGTGCCCATATCAAGAATATATTATTGCTTCCCCCATGAATATATGTAATAAAATGCAACAGAATAAAAAGCATTCCATATCCAATACTAAGCGGCAACGATGCTAATTTCTTTCTATAAAAGAGTAATGAAAACTCGACAAAATAAAGCGTTAGGATGAGACTCCCAAACAGTCCATGAGCCAAAGTCATAGAAAAACAGTAATTATGTATAAAGGGCTGAATAATTCTGACGCCGAAGAAAGACATCAGCGGCATAAATGTCTCAGGAAAAACTTTTATAGGGTTCCAATGTCCAATCATTGGAATAGGACGACGGAACTGGCCTATGTAAAGCCAGTCATCTGTATCATAAACGGTTAGTGGATTCACCACTGTAAAAAATATAAACAGCGCTACAAAAACAAATACGCTCCATATAATGCATAAACGTGATGCCTTCTTAAAGTTCATAGCCAATATACCTTTTACTTTTCCTCCAGTTTATACATCTGTAACACAAAACAACTTACTACTTAGAATCTTCCAAGTTCACGTTCTTTTCTCATATCTTCCAGCATCTCGATATACGAATACTTTGGCTCGTAGCCAAGCTCCTCCACTGCTTCCTTAATATCCATAATATACTGTGGAGCGTTTGGTTTTTCAGGACAAAAAATCAGTTCTGACTTCTTTGTGGTACCAAAGACATCTCTCATACCTTCAATCTGAGCAAGAAGTGTCGTTCCAATACCCGTCCCGACATTGTAAAAACCTGTTTCTCTATCAATCATGCATGCCTTATAAAACATCTGGCAAAGATCCTTAACATAAACCATATCTTTCAGTCTTGTAGGATCCCCCCAAACCTCAATAGGTTCTCCTGCACTAGCCTGATCAATAATAATCCGGTGCATCATCTTTCGCGGAGCACCTGCAACATTATATTTATCATCAGTACTCCACAAATAAATATGTGGTAGTCTAAAGGTAAAAGTTTTGATTTTATAAAATTCATGAACACATCTCAAAAGATCTTTTGCTGCATTCTGCGTAACAGCATAAACAGAATGGAAATCACCGTAATCAAAATCCGGTTCATCATCAACATGCAAATAAATCTGAGTTTCCCCTTTCCTTAAAATATCAGCAAAACTCTTTGCATATAGAATCCTGTCAGCATTAACTCTTACAGCATAGTCAAATACCTTATATGAGCCAAGAACATTTGTATTAACATAGATAACCGGGTCATACCCCACCATTCTTGCCGGCATAGGTCCAACCATGTCTATTACAGCATAGACATCTTTATCCGGAAGTTTCTTATAATCTTCATCATTATTAATGTCCATAATGATCGTCTTAATCATCTTACTGACAGTATGCTGCTCAAATCTGTCAACTCCAATGATTTCATACTCAGATCCACAATGCTGTAAAAAATATTCAACCAGGTACCCGCCCATATTCCCGGAAACACCAAAAATTAAAATTTTCTTCATTTGTAAGCTCCAAACTAAAAAATTAATTATTTGAAAGATAATCAATCATATCAGCCAAAGAAGACATGGCAAGTAGGTCTTTTTCATTGAACTTGACAGAAAACTCCTTCTCAATTTTAGATACAATTGCCATTATTTCCAATGATGATAAATTAAGGTCATCCATCAGTTCACTGTCTTCTTTAACTTCATCCCTTGGGATATCCGCAATATCTACAATAATATCAACAATCTTCTCAAACACTTCATTCATTTCATTGTTCCTCCATAAAAATATGTTTAATATAGTTACAAATACTTTTCTTTATACACTTTAATGCGCTTTTTAGCCCAAACATCTTCATATTGCTTATATCATTACAATCCTGAAGAAGAGTCCTTTTAACCAATCTGGCGTCTTCCTTCGAAAACATATCTATATTATTCTGGAGCTTTTCCCATTCATATTTCCGACGCTGATCAAAATCAACCATGATGCCCAGGTACTTGCCTATTTTCTCCAGATCTTTTAGACCTTCCAAGTAATTCATAAGATTTTCAATGCTATAATAATCATTCTTGGACGACCATGAACCTGAGCTCTTTTTCATTACATATCTATATGCCGCTATTTCCTCGCCGGAATTGTATAGTTTACCGCGAGCCATCATCATCAGAACCATATGCCTGTCTATAAAACGATTCATATCAAAATCAGAATTCATTAACTGATTAAACATCTCATGAAATTCAGCTGTTCTGTACATGGAGGTCGCAGTTTGTCCAGGCAATAGATATTCCTCAAAGTCCCTGACAGTATAATCTCCGCCTCTTTTTAAAAAACCACTTTGCTGTTCTAATTCCCTGTGACGAATATCCATTTCATCAACTATGATACATAGTCCAAAACAAGCCACATAATCTTTATTCGCATCAAGAAACGTAACCTGTTTTTGGAGTTTGTTCTCATCAATCCAATAATCGTCGCCTTCAACCAGTGCAATATATTCACCCTGGGCTCTGTTTATCAGATCCAAAGAATTGCCCGTCATTCCCAGATTCTTCTCACGAATAAAAGGAACAACAATATCTGGATATTTCTTAGCATATTCTCTGACAACATCCGCTGTACCATCGGATGAGCAATCATCTCCCACCAAAATTTCATAATCAAAATCTACTTTTTGAGAAATGACACTTTCAAGCGTGTGCCCAATATATTTTTCTTCATTATAAGCAGCAACAACAACACTGACCTTTATCCCTTTTTTAGACATCACATTTATTACTCTTTCATTTCCAAAATATCACATATTTCTTTTACTACATCGAGCTTAAGATCAGGATAAATAGGCAGAGTCAGAACCTGCTCCGACATGCGTTCAGCAGTCTTGACATCCCCTCTAAAGCCGGCATCTTTATAGGCATTAAACTTGCTTGCTATTGGATAAAAATACTTTCGTGCGTAGATATGTCGTTTTGCCAATAGTTCACAAACAGCATTCCTATCTTTTCCATATTCTTCTGCATTGATAAATATAGGGAAATAGCTATAGTTATAGTTCACATCTTCTCGATATTGCAGTAGCTTTATTCCGCGAACATGCGACAATCTTTCAAAATAGTATTGGAATATCTTTTCTCGGTCTATCCTGTTCTCTTCCAGGTGTTTTAGGTTACATAATCCCATCGCAGCCTGAAACTCGTTCATCTTAGCATTCGCACCGACATAATCCACACTTTCTTTTCCCAGAATTCCAAAATTGTGAAGATTATATGTTTTGAACATTATATCCCTATCTTTAGTAACAATACAGCCACCTTCAATACTGTTAAAGCACTTTGTAGCGTGGAAACTGAACATGGATGCATCACCAAACTGCGCAATGCTTCTGCCATTAATCGTTTCTGAAAAAGCATGGGCAGCATCATAAATAACCTTAAGATTATGTTTCTTTGCAATTTCTTCAATCCGTTCCACATCGCAAGGCATTCCATAAACATGAACAGGAACAATTGCGGTAGTCTTTTCAGTTATAAGATCTTCAATCTTATCAGGGTCAATAGTGCAGTCGCTTTCCCTGATATCACAAAAAACCGGAGTCAGATTGTTTCTGACAATTGCATGAGTTGTAGAAGCAAAAGTGAATGGCGTTGTGATAACTTCCCCGGAAAGTTCAAATGCCTGCAATACCATCTCAAGGGCCTGATGGCCATTACACATAGGCATACAGTACTCCACATCCATAAGTTTCAAGAGATTCCGGTTAAATTCCTGCCATAGTTTTCCCATGTTTGTCAGATTTCGGCTATCCCAAATCTGGTTCAAATACTCAATATACTCTTCCATAGGCGGAAGATACGGCCTTGTTACATATATATCTTCTCTCATTGCTTCTCCGTTTTTAGAACTCATTCATAAGCTTCTGAATCTCAGCATCTCCAATAACAGTTACATTACCATCACTGATTCTATATACCCTGTCGCAAGCGGATAATACACTGGGACGGTGAGTGGTAAGAATACATGTTCTTTTACCATCTTTCTTCATGATATTATTTAGAACCTGTCTCTCGGTAGCAACATCAAGAGCTGATGTTGCCTCATCCATAAGAAGAATTGGAGTCTTTCTGATGATTGCTCGTGCAATAGCAAGTCTCTGGTTCTGTCCTTCCGAAAATCCAATTCCACTCTCACCTATATTATGATGTATTCCATCTGGAAGTTTCTTAACAAAATCATATGCACATGACTGCTTAAGAGCATCTATTATCTCTTCCTCTGTGGCATCAGGGGCTATCAACCTCATGTTTTCTTCAATAGTTCCGGATAGCATTGTGTTCCCCTGCGGCACATAGGCAATCAGCGATCTGGTTTCGGTAGATAGCTGACTCTTTTCGTTTTCAAAGCCCTCTATACAGGCAAACGCCTCGCCTTCCTGAATATTAAGTATACCAAGAAGTATCCTGAGCAATGTTGTCTTTCCTTCACCTGATGGGCCAACAAGTGCAATTATTTCTCCGGGATGTGCTTCCATCGAGATTTTATTGAAAATCTGCTTGTTCGTCTTATAAGCAAAGGACATATCCTTTATATGTACAGCAATTCCCTTTTCAGCACCAATCTCAACAAGTCTCCTATACTCAGCAGAATCGTGGACCTCCTCATCCTTAAGATCTACAATTTCACAAACACGTTCTGTTGAAACCGCAAGCTGAAGTGAAACAGGAATCTGGCCAAGGATTGTCTTACCTGCTATAGCAATCCTTAGTGCCATTGTTACTACTATTGTCAGTGCACCCAACGTCATTACTCCGGCACTGACTCTGTAAAATGCCCATGAAATACAAATAATACCGGCAAAAATACCTCCTGTATAAGTAATTCCCCAGGACATAAGCGAGTAAAAGTTTGATTTCATATCTGCAGTGTAGCGTTCTGTTTCAAGATCTCTTATCTTTTCATAAAACTTGTCTGCCAGACCAAATGCTTTTACAGCCTGAATATTGTGAAAAGATTCCTTGTTATATGCATTTTCTTTACTCTCAATCACTTTAATTGCAGCCTGGGCATCATATATCTTTCTCATATATATTCTTGATGAAAAAGCTATAATAGGCGCTACAATCATAACAACTAAAATCATACTCGCATCATTGTGCAGAATAACTATCACAGAAGCAAGCATCATAATTGAATTAGTAAGAATAGTAGTAAGAAAAACTGTTGTATTTTGAGCTATTACTTTTGCATCATTTGTCATTCTTGTAAGCAGATCACCGGTATGAAACTTTGTAAGGTCCTCCCAGTCAGAACAAAGGATCTTTTTATACATTTTTTTCACAAGATCTGCCTGCATGGAGTTATAATTCCATGCAGCACACCTGTTAGCAGCGATACTAATGGCAGCATTGACAACGATCATACCGACATAAGCTAATCCAATATAGATCATCCTGTGATAATCGTTTAACACTGCATAATCCACCAGGCTTCCAACTTTATAGGTAATCATAAACTCCACGATAATATGTATCAGTTCTATGAATACATATAATCCTATTCTTCCGGTATAATTGGAAAAAAAGCTGTAAATCCATCTAAGATCATGATACAGCCTGGAGATAATGCCGCCTTTAAAATTCTTGGCTTTATTCTTTAACTTCCCCAAAATAATCACCTCTACTTTTTTATTACATGTTTGATCGTATCTTTACTTCAGTAAATAAGTTCACTTTACACAGTTTTTCCCATGAAGGAACTCTATTAGTGCATCCACGAGTTCCGGATTTTTATCATAGGACAGTTTTCTGGCAAAAAAATTATCTGAACACTCAAGCATTTTCAGATCTTCAAGAGTGTATTCGTATGGTTGCCCTCTGTCCCAATCTATTTCACGAAGACTTGTATTGACTACTCTTCCGGCGAACTTGGAATTCATGACCAACGTCGGTACAAAAAATTCATCAGGACCATTTGTCATACGATATCTTTTAATAATGTCTCTTTTTTTTGAAACAATAAATCTTGCAAAAGAATCGGTTATACTGAACCACTGATCGCCTTTATAATATGTTATTTTTTTATCATTTCTACAGCGATCAATTCCTTTTTTTTCTTGGAAAACCAACAATTCTTCCTGCCATTTTCCAAGCTTTTTCAGTACCCTTTTCTTTAATTTACCAATATCTTCAAAGTTTCCTCTTCCTACAAATTTAATCAATGGGAAGTAGTATTTTATCTTATAGTAGTAGTAATCTCCATTAGCTCCGTCTGTGTGGTAGCTGACAAATTCATTGTCATGCTCATTAAAAAACGAATGAATCTCATCCTGTGTCTTTATGGGAAAATCCACCCCTGAAAGCAAATGATAATATTTATAGTGCCCTTCCAACGCTGCATCAAGTAACCTGATTTCACATCTGACAATACTCAGATGTCCCCAATAGACCTTCATTCTGGGGATCATTGTTACCTTGGATTTTTTTACAACTGATTTTAAATCATTCTCATCCACACGATCGGCTTTTCCATCAATATGAATAAAAATATCATTCCTTTCATCATCTAACTCCGTAAGGAGTTTCTTAAGCATATGAAATTCATTGTGCGCCATTATAAGGTACGCATGCTTTTCCATAACCACTCTTTCATAGCAATAAAAAAAATACATTAAAAGATACGCGCGTTATTATATCACCAAAGATATTAATTGTATATTGATAATTTTGAAATAATATCCGGTGAACATTTAACATTTTTTGTGAATTATTGCGCAAAAAAACTCTGGGGAGTCCATTGCCCACATTTCTGTGTGTAATATGATCCCCAGAGCATTATGACCAACTTGTTTTTTTCCAAAAAAATTGTATTGTCAATAAGGCATTTTCCAGTTCTCAAGTCTCTCTCTGCCACGAAGCATCCTGTAAAAGTTATAAATAACTAAATTCAAACTGTCAGACAGCGCTTTCTCACCAAATACGCCTGCCCTGACCATCAGATGATACCGGTACTTAATCTTAGCAATTTCATCCGGATATATTGAAATAATTTCATTTTTATAAGCATCAATCTCCGTATATCTCTGCTTCATAAAGCAAATATCAGGTATTTCTGTAATAGAAGATATTACTTCGCTTGGAGTGTGCCCTACATAAGAATGCTCAATCATCTTAACAAATAAAACCGGGAACCGGTCGAATAGGGCTTTCCCCGCATAATCCCTGGCATACTCCCATACATCCCTCGTAAGAAATATATCCTGACTAATCTCATCGGAAAGTTTCTTGTGATTTCCCATTACAGAACCATCTCTTATTGTATATTTAATGCACCTATCTGCAATATTGTTCATTTTTGATACATGTATCAAATATTTGATGTTAAACGCAAGATCCTCGCCAATTCTGCATTTCTCTGAAAATCTTACATTTTTCTCTTTGATAATACTGGTCTTAAAAAGCTTGTCCCAAACCTCAAACCCTACATGGTAGTCTAAAAGCTCTTTGATAAAAAATCTGACGCGATCATTATCCAAAGGAAACTCTCTCTCACCTACTATGAAGTCATAGTCTTCAAGCCTTGTTCCATTATCATCCCATCTGGAGTATTGGCAGGACACCATATCCGCTTCAGAGTCCTCCATTGCTCTGACAAGAACTTCGATGCAGATATCCTCTATCTGATCATCAGGATCCAAAAAGTATATATACTCACCTGATGCCACCTCAATTCCATAGTTCCTGGCAGAGGAAACGCCACCGTTTTCCTTGTAAAAAACATGGATTCTTCCGTCTGCCGCTGCATACCTCCGAGCGATCTCAAAGGTTTTATCCTTGGAGCCATCATCAACTATGATTACCTCATAGTCCTTGTAGGTCTGGGCAATAACAGAATCCAGACATCTTCCCAGGTACTTTTCCATATTATAGGCCGGAATTATCATAGAAACCATAGTAATTCACCCTTTTAGCAATTGATAGATTCCTCTTAAGAAAAAGAACACCTCATAAGAGCCAATCTTCAAGCTGTAATACCTTATGGTGCTTATCTTTCCGGATTTATATACTTCATACAGTGTTTCTTTGAACTCCCTGCTTTGAAGTTCTTCCCGAAGCTTCTTGTTGACCAGATTCCTGTATTCACCTTTATGATGTTTTTCATAAAGAGAAGTTAACCTGCTGACCCAGTCAGTGATATATATACCCTTTATCAGAAGAACATTATCTTCAGTAACTCCTGGCTGATTGGATTCCCACTTGATCAGCCTTCTGTATATATCTTTTGTATCTTCCACGTCTCCGTCATGATACGAAATTGAAAGGCTGCTGTCACTTCTCTTAACATAATGATACAAAGGCTTGTTTATCATTCCAATGTACCCATCTATTTGTTCAAGATAATCCAGATTAAACTTGAGGTCTTCTCCTATCTTGATGTCATTGTCAAACCAGATACCATTCTCTTTTATCTTTCGAAGATCATAAAGCTTATTAGTCACGAAATTAAAAAGCTTTAACCATGACAATGTTGCTGCAGAACTCCTTGTCAAAAGGTAATTCTCTCCACGAACATACCCATGGGCATCCTCCAGAATACTTTCGGTGTTTTCCACATGTTTATTATAGAGATTATCTGTATACATTCCACAGACAACAAAGGCCAACTCTTTATCTTTCCACTGCTCCAATGCTGAAAGATAGCACTCTATCATATCATCTTCCGGATAGTCATCGGCATCTACAAAAACAATATATTCACCTTTTGCGTGCCTAATGCCCCTATTCCTTGTAGCAGATACCCCAGAATTCTCATGAGTAAATAACCGTATGCGAGAATCTTTATCAGCATAGGACTGACAGATCTGTATTGTTGAATCACCGGATCCATCATCAACCACGATAATCTCTATATTTCTGTAGGACTGCCTGATTGCTGCTTCAAGGCTCTCACGTATGAACTTTTCCGCATTATAGGTAGGAATAACTACCGATACTAAAACTTCAGATTCCATAACACCTTAATACTTAATAAATTTCCACAACCACAGTGCTAGTTTCTTCTTCTCCCCGAGCACCGCAGGTGCATTGCTCCAACTAATATTATCATCATATATGCCAACAAGTCTTTTCTTTTCCTGATTGCTGTCTACATTGCGATAACAATACTTTATCTGTTCCAAGAGAGAAAGACGACAATGCTGCGCAAGTCTGACATCCCCTTTTTCTTCATAAAAAGCAATCCTATCCTTAAGGGCTCTTATTAGATCATCATATCGTCCCAAAAGACCTGCTCCCATAATTCCATCAGACCTCTGGTAGTACTTATAGAACGGAAAAGGTGTATAAGATACAACCTTCGCCTTATAAAGTAACTTGTAGATTGTGGCTTCATCCTCGTGGAGTATTCCCATAGGAAATCTTATTCCGTCAAACAGTTCCTTATTATATAGCTTGTTCCAAGCAACTGTGCAAACATTATTGCTGCGCATCATCTGAATAGAAGCTTCATTTCCGCTCCACGTGCCACATCTGCTGCTCGTAAAAATCTCTTCCCTGCTGTTTTCATAATAATCATCCCACACATAAGAAAAACCGCAGGCTACAATATCCGCATTATCTTTGCAAAGCTTTTCATGCATGTAGTACAGTGCATCTTTTTGCAGAAAATCATCGCTATCACAAAAGAATACATATCTCCCGGTAACATTATCAAGACCTGTATTTCTCGCTCCGGAAAGTCCCATGTTTTTCTGATGAATCACTCTAATACGCGAATCCTGCCCGGCAAGCTCATCACATAACCCTCCTGAATCATCAGTGGACCCATCATCAATGATCAGAATCTCAGTATTTACATATGTCTGTTTAAGCAATGATTGAACACATCTTTCTAGATAAGTAGAAACATTATATACAGGAACAACGATAGATATCTTATCATTATCTGATTTTTTGTCAATTATTTTAATAAAATTCAAATAATAATTTTTAATATCAAAGTCAGGTACTCCCCTTGAACGCTCGTATGCCCTTTTCCCCAATTCTCCTCTTTCTGCTTTGCTAACAGTAAGCCTTAGCATTGCTTCTGCGAGATCATCAGCAAACCGAACGCTTCTTTTTACTATAACGGCGCCGTCACCAACTACCTCAGGAAGCGCCCCGGAATCAGATACTATAAGCGGAAGCCCCTTCGACATAGCCTCAAGAGCCACCAGCCCAAAAGGTTCTTCATTCATGGTAGGCATGACCACCACATCATATTCACAATATAGCCTACTCATATCCGCGGTAGCTATACGTTGTTTGCATGATATGTTTCTGGTTCGCCTATTTGCCAGCGCTACAACTTTTTTCTCATACTTTGTAGGATTATACGAAAAACCTATTATATCAAGGCTGTATCTATACTGTTCCTCCTTCGGTATCATACCAAGAAAATAATCAAAAGCCTCTACCAACTCTAAAACGCCTTTTTCTGAAATAATCCTCCCCGCATATAAAAAGCGGACCCTATCATCAACATTTTTTCTTTGATCCTCTTCAATGGCAGTTCTTTCATTATCTAAATCAGTTCCATTATACAGTAAATGAACTACTGCATCATTCGCACAACCAAGTATCTGTCTTTTAATATAATTACTAACTGCAATAAATCTTACCCCCAGAGATACAAGATCTCTTATGCCCTGTGGACTTCTGTAGATATCTACATCATTGTGCATATGAAAGAAAATCGGAAACTCAAATTTTCCTCTGCACACTGAAGCTACTCTTTTGGCAATTGAAACCTGATTTTCTACGATTACCGCAAAATATGGCTCATCAAGAGCCAATAAGCGCTCCTCAAATGCATTCGCTATATTCTTATCAAAAAACCTATAGCTCTCATAATTCTTAATCGTCCTATTGATCTTATCAAGGATACGATCCGCAAGCCGTAGCCCTTTGGTATACTCTATGCTTATAACGTTGGTTTTGTCGAGATCTTCATCACTCCCATTTAAATCAAACACAGAAAATACATCCAGTGTAAACTCATTATTCAGTTCATTATCAGTGACTATCCTTGTAATAAGTTCCTCAACAGCACCGCCTTCTGTAGCCGGCACCGGGAGTATACAAGGAGTTACTATTGCAATACGCTTCATCGTATCCTTCCTGTGATACTACCTTTTGCTCTGCGATACATAAATAATTATAGCGCCACAGTCTATGCGGCGCTATTTATTCATTACGATACTCCCTGCTTTACAGCGTAAGTCAATTATCTCTTCTTAATATAAAAAACAATTGCAACAATAACAAGTATTAAACCTACCGCTGAAATTCCTCTTCCAACCCAAAGCATTGTCTCTGAATCATCATCTTCTGATGTTGCTGACAGACTCTCTTCAACCTCAACACTATACTTACCAAGATCTAACTCAACCCTTGTTCCATCATAATCAGTGTAAGCAAATATCACTTCAATTTCCTGATCACCTGCCTGAGTAAATACTATACGACAATCATTTGAATAACTCTTTCCAGCCTTAATTGTATCAAGAGGAATGTTTTTACTATCTAACGAAACATTGCCTGTAACAATAATCTCAGCCTCAGTGATTTTCTCGTTAGTAAGATTTGCATAATTTATGCTTAAAAGAGATTCTCCATTAACAGTTGCATGAGAACTAACATTAATAGACTTAACCTCTATAGAGCCACCACCAGATGATGGAATTACTATTGTAGCAGAATTAGTCATCTGAGTATTATAACTTACATAATCAAATTTACATATAAAATCCACAGCCTCAGAATTGTAAGCCTGACTTACACTGATAGGTACTGAAACTGTCTCAGAAGCTCCGGGTGCAATTGTTCCGACAAAAAATTGGTTATCGCTTCCATACGCCGGATAAATCAAACCTGAATTGCTTGATATCGTCATAAGAGTACTTGTTGCAGAAGTAGTCCTGCTTGTATTGTGAAGAGTAAGATTTATAGTAACATCCTTACCTGCTTTAAGAGGACCCCCTTCAACAGAATAGCTTTCGACAACAACTATTGCAGCGATAGTGCTTTCTGCTTCAGTAGCACCTGCTACAACACTAAAATTCAAAACACTAATTGCAAAAACAAGGAGACATACTACACAATTCTTAATAAATGAAATAACCTTGTTCATTATTTGCCTCCCTTCTTGGCCTTCTTGGCCTTCTTGACATACTTCTCATTTTTGAAGTAATCATAATCTTTATTATATGAAACGTACTGATCCATATCAATTTTGTTAATAATTGTTCCGATAAGATTCGCATTCACTTCTGTAAGCGCATTTGCAGCATCAACGAGTCCCTTCTTTGATGTTTCACGAATAGCAGAAACAAGAATAGTCGCATCAACACTTACTGCTAAAACTTTTGCATCCTTAGCCGCATTAACTGCAGGCATATCATAAATAATAAAGTCATATGACTTAGAAAGCTCATCCTTTGCTTCAGTCATCTTTCTTGAGCAAAGAACCCTTACAGGATTATCAATGAGCTCTCCACATGGGATATAGTATAAATTCTCTGTGGTTGTCTCATATACTACTTTTTCCAGAGAAGCCTTGTTCATAAGATAATCCGAAAGACCAACGCCAGCATTTTCATTAAGCCTCTTATAGCGATTCTTCTTTCTCATGTCGCCATCAATAAGTACTGTTTTGAAGCCAGAACCAGCTAATCCAGCAGCAAGATTGATTGCTACAGTTGTAGTTCCGTCACCAGTTTCACATCCGCAAACAACAAAACTCTTATATCCGTTCTGTTTCTTAAGTATATGAAGGTTCATAACCGACTGATCAAAAGCATCATTTAATACATAATTGTCATTTTTATAGATTTCTAACTTACTCAATGTCGTACCGCCTCTCCTCAATCCTTATTATCAGGAATAATACCAATTATAGGAATAGCATTCTTAATAGTTGCTTCTCTTACAGTTCTTACCTTGCTGTCAAAAATCTCACATGAAACCACAAGAATACATGCTAACACAAATCCGATAGCAGCAAAAATTATTCTTGTAAGCCACGCTGACAGTTCCGCATTATATGATACCTCCGCATTAACTGCATTATCCAGCATCTTGACGGAATCCTTATCAAGAATATCATTCATCTCAAAGGCATACGACTGAGCCATAGCATCTGCCATTTCCATAGAAAGCTCAGGATCATTGGTTGTTGCATAGAATGTAATGATTGTAGCTGAACTATTCATGAAAGAGCCTGTTGATGACTCTGGCCTTGTACTTGAAGAATTAACACTTGTGGAATTCTTGACATCCTCACCTGTAACATTTGCTCTTCCCATTAAAAGAGCTGCTCTCTGGCTTACCTTATATGAACTTGCAACATTCAGGTACGCATTCATAGCTGTAACTGCATTTGAAGCATCGACATATGATCCATCAGCAGCAGCATAAACAGTAGCATACGCCTGATACTTGTCCTCGCCAATATTTATGGTATAACCAAATCCCATCATAAAAAACAAAGCTGTCAAGATGAGTATGAACCATATTTTTTTAACTAGAGCACGTAAACATCTCTCAATATCAATCTCTAACTCGTTCTTATACATTCTGAAACCCTTCCTAAAATCCATTTAGTTAACCGATACACAGTCTTACGCATTATAGCACTGATAAAACTAAAAGTATATTGATAATATTGAAATAAAAACATTGTTTTTTCATGTTTTTTTTGTAATTATTAACAAGATTCAATTTGAGTACGTAAATCCATTGATGTTTATGTGGTTGATCACCTTCCCGTTTTTATCAGCCTGAATATTGGATACCATATATAAAAAGCCAGAAACTTACACTTCTTCTTAGTGTCCATGTATTTTGCCAAGGATTTACCCAACTTGGCAGCTTCTTTTCCTAGCGCCTTCACTTTTTTCTTGGTTTCATCATCATTCACCAGCTTAGTCATCAATATTACTTCTCCTACAGCAATTCCCCATTTCTCAACAGCATATTCATGTAGTCCCTTTTCTATAAGATATTTACAGGTTTTAAGTTTAGATTCCGGCGAACCAAGCTTGTTACCGTCAAATTCACTTCTTGAAAGACTTCCTTGCGAATAGGTCTGATTATACACAATTTGATCCAGCAGAAAGAATGCCTTGCATTCTTTAACAAGATCAGGCAGCACATATTCATCTTCCGCAAATCTTATTCCCTCACCGAATCGCAATTCTTTCCATATTTCTTGCCTGAATAATTTCCCCCATACAACTGTGAACAGATAATTACTCTTCTTGCGGCTGTTCAGCTCCCAAAACATTTCTTCTGACACAATCTGGTTCTTATAATCATCCGGAATAGCATTTCTTTCCATAAGACGGCCATCTTCCCGGACCCTGTCAAATCCACCTATAACTGCATCCACATTGTTTTCCTTTATGGCTTTCAGCATTGATTCAAAAGCCCCCTCTGTGATCCAGTCATCGCTATCTATGAAGGTAACAAAATCTCCGCAAACAGTATTCAAAGCATTATTTCTACTAGTTGCAAGTCCTTTGTTTTCTTGATGTATCACTCTGATGTTCGGATTCAAATCAGCGTATTTTTTACAAATATCTAATGTGCTATCCGTGCTTCCATCATCAGTGATGATAATCTCCATAGACACATTTTTCTGACTCAGTATACTATCGAGGCATTTCGAAATATACATTTCTCTGTTATAAACTGGGATAATTACTGATATGTCTACATTGCCCATAGTTTTCTTTACCTTTTCCAATAATTGTTTTGACATAATATGCCAATAGTATAGCATAGTTTCTACCCTAAACACGACGTGTGTGGCGCTTACTTTTTGCAAGAAAATTCTCAAAAGATTTCATTTCACAAGATGTTAAAAAATGTTTTAAAGGCAGGTTCGCATTGAACCTGCCTTTCATATTATATATCACTTCTTAAGACTAAATGTCATTACTTCGCTTTCAATCTTTCTGCCATCAGAAGTAGTAATTACACAATAAGCCTGCATTCCGTCGTTTTTCTTCGCAGCAGCTTTTGAACATTCATTTGTTGTGCTCTGTGATTTGCGGAATTTTCCGTCGCCACCGGCGCTTTCAGGAACAGCGAAATACCATTTGTAAGTAGTCTTTTCATCCGCCAAAGAATACTCTACCTTAAAAGTTACAGTCTTTCCTGCACTCAGCTTAATATTCTTTCCGTTTGGATAGCTAATGGAATCGAACTTAAGCATTGCTGTTCTTCCATCTATTTTATTTCCATAAGAATCTGAGACTACACAGTAAACCTGCATACCGTCATTAGCCTTCGAAGCAGATCTTGTATACACATTTGTGCTGTTTCCTGTCTTATGGAATCTATCATCCGAAGGGCCTTTACAATACCACATATATGAAAGGTTATTACCGGTTGCTCCTATCTTAAACTCGCATTTTTCGCCTGTTTTAGAAGAGAATATATCCTCTGTATCCTTAATAATAATAATATCCTGTTTTTCTTCATTCACTTGCAGTTTTCTAATATATGATACCATCCAACGATATCTGTTATTGAGCCAATTCAGATAATAAGTATAATTATCCTCATAAGTAGCAAACGGAGTCCCTTGATATACAATATACTTTCTGGCAACATTCCAACCGGCCTCATTGAAATTCCTTGCGAAAACATTTTTATTTGCCTTATAAGTTCTGTCGATGTAGCCGCCCTCGGCAGTAATACCAGCCAAGTAATCGCTATACTGATTAAATGTCTCTGCTATTAAGTTCTTGAATTCACTGTATTTAAACAGATATGGATAAACATTTGATTCAGATACAAATTCATGTGTATAGCTATTATTAATATAGTAATTTCCGCTGGACAAATCGTAATCCCACGCAGGACCGGCATACATCTTTCCGTTTTTATAAAAGAAATTTACTGAGCTAAAGTTAAAATCATAAGTGTTCATATACTCATTTAACACAAAAAACTTTGCAAATGAATCAACATCCAATACTTCTTTAACTGCCTCATAATTACCGGCATCTACAATATTAGTAATACGAGTTAATACGTCCTTTACTACAGCGTATTGCTCAGCTGAAGGCTCTTCAGGGTCCTTAATAACAAATCTTAATCCATTTGCATTAGTAATATATGTTGCATCTTCTTCATATCTCTGCTTTTCATATTCAAGAATAAACTCTCCGTTGTCAGAATCGATATCTACTCTGTTTTCACCAATCTCAACCGCCTCTGTAAGAAGATAGCACCCCTTAAACTTTCCATCCAACCACACTTCAACGATCCGCCACTCTGAAGTGTATGGTACTCCCATTTCCCTTGCAATCTCTAACGCTGTAGAATTTCTAAGAAGAGTTGGATCAAACAGGTTCGCTAGGAGACACCATTTTTTGGCTTTACCCATTCCCAGCACGTTCTGCTTTGACGAGAATTTAATGTTATAAGGTTTCTTGGGCCCTATTGCAGTTGTATTACCTCTGACTTTGATTGTTCCATCGCCCTCAAGCAGACTTCCATCAGTATCAACGATAACTACATTGGCATCAACTTTTCCCATTTCTTTTGTTAAATCATTGCCATTACCATCTGAAGTACTTATATATACTTGTGGCACTTCGCCTGCTTGATATAAAGGCTGAGTTTCCTCCTCATCGCCTTCGCTCTTATTAGTCTGTACCAACACAGTAATATTACCAGTCACCTTAGTGAGTCTATAATTGTAAACATTTTCTTCATTGGAAATGCTTTTAAGGTTTTTATAATTCTCCTGGCCTTCAGTTACTTCAATACTATCAACAGAATAACCCTCTTCCAAAACAACAGCAAAATTCACCTGACCATTTCCTGTAGTATCGATCTCTCCAGTTTCTGAGTTACGGGCATATGCGCTCTCAGCGTACTCTATGGAAACTGCCTCCTCGATTTGCTGTCTGTCATAAGCAATATAGTATCCACCCTCAAATTGAGTGAATGTTACAAGGTATCCTGATTCTTCAGTAAATGACTCTGTAGAGTCTGTTTCTGCTTCCAACAACTCTGAAGCAACACTCATCTCATCTGTAATAATATCCTCTGTTTCACTTACAGATACTTCCTCGGATATTACGCTGTCCTGATCTTCTTCAGGCACTTCTTCGTCGAGAATATCCTCCTCCGATATTACCTCTGTTACGTTTTCCTCATCAGTATCAACAAGACTTTCGGTTAATTCTTCTGATATGTCCTCTGTTTCTGCTGCATGTGCATAAACAGGTAAACAAATATTTACCCCAAGAAATGCAGCTATCACTCCTGCCAGAACTCTTTTCATATCTTCTTTCCCCTTTTAAATACTTTTTTCATCAATTCGCATTATCCTTCTAGTAACTTACTTCAAATTAAAAGTAATAATATCACTTTCAATTTTGTTACCATTAGAATCTGTAATCACACAGAACGCCTGCAAACCGTCTGTTTTATTAGATGCAACTTTTCTATACTCTTTCGATGAACATTGCGATTTATGAAATTTACCATCGCCCCCATTACTATCAGGTAACTTATACCACCATCTGTATGAAACATTGTCATCAGTTATATTTGTATCTACTGCAAAAGTAACTGTTTCACCAGTATTATATATTAAGGACTTTCCGTTTGGATAATATATAGCTGGTTCAGCTTTTCTATATATTAAACTTGCAGTTCTTCCTACTACTGAGTTGCCTTTTGAATCCTTAACAACACAATATACTTGCAATCCGTTATGGTTCTTAGAGGCAGACCTGACATAGGTGGCGGTGGCTTTGCCTGTCTTATGGAAAACTCCATCCCCACCATTTTCTCTGCAATACCACATATATGATAAATCTGTACCTGTCACTTCAATCGAAAACTCGCATTTTTCTCCTAGATTAGTAGCAAAAATATCTTCCGTATCTTTGACAATTTCCAGGCCTTTATACAATGTAAGTGTTGCAACTCTAGATTTCTTTGTTTTTCCATACGCATCTGTAATAAGGCAATACATTTGTATACCATCCGCCTTCGAACTTGCCTTCAATCTATATTCAGATGTGTAGTTTTGTGTTCCCACAAACCTTTCCGAATCTGGTTTCTTTATAAACCATCTGTATTGTAAGTCTTTACCACTTGCACTAATGCTAAATGACGCATCTCGATTTTGCATATCAAAATAGAAATCATTAGGTTCTTCTAAGATAACTATTTCTTCCTCAGGGCGAATAAACTCTGCGCTATTGGTCCTCATCCACTCAAGTCTGTTTTTGAGCCATTCAACGTAATAATCCAGATTAGCTTCATATGTGTCGAATGGTTGTACCTGATTAGGCCAATACTGTTTTGAAACATCCCATCCCGCATCAGTATAGTTCCTATCAATTACACTTTTATTTGCAAGATATGTACTATCTATGAAGCCTCCCTTAGCCGATATACTTTCAAAATATCCATCATACTGATTCATAATATTAAGTATCAGATCCTGAAATTCCTGGTATTTCAGCAGATAAGGATATACATTTGATTTAGTTATAAATTCTCGATCATAACTGTTGTCTTTATAATAGTTTCCGCTTGATAGATCATAATCCCACGCAGGACCTGCATACATCTTTCCGTTTTTGAAAAAGAAATTAACAGAACTATAATCGAAATCATAAGTGCTCATATATTCATTGAGCACAAAATACTTTGCGAAAGAGTCAACGTCTATTACATCATTAACCGCAGCATAGTCTCCGCCATCTACAATCTCTGTGACCCTATCCAACACCTCTTTTACATGTGCATACTGTGACTCCGTAGGTTCGTCAGGGTCCTTAAATGCAAATCTAACACCATTAGTGTTAGTAATATATGTGGCATCTTCTTCAACTCTAGATTTTTCATATTCCAAAATGAATTCGCCATTATCACTGTTAATATCTACTCTTGTATCACCAATCTCTACTGCTTCAGTCAGCTGATAACATCCTTTAAGCACTCCATCAATCCATACTTCAGCAAAACGATTATCCGGTGTATACGGTATTCCCAGTTCTTTTGCTATTTCCAAAGCTGTAGAATTTCTAAGAAGTGTTGGATCAAAACAATTTGCAAGAAGGCACCATTTCTTGGCTTTCCCCATTCCCAATACATCCTGTTTTGAGGAAAACTTTATGTTATAAGGTTTCTTTCGTCCCTTGGAAGTAGTATTGCCTCTAACATTGATTGTTCCATCTGCATCAAGGGTACTTCCATCAGTATCTACTATTACTACATTAGTGTTAACTTTACCGATTTCTTTCGTCAAGTAGTTTCCTCGACCATCTTCAGTACTTATATAAACTTGTGGCACTTCTGCAGTTTTATACTCAAGATTTGAAATTGCTTCCTCAATATTCGAAATAATCTCAGCTATTTCATCAATTGTCGCTTCATTTAAATCAATCTTCTTAGCTCTTTCTAATGCTTTACTTAATACCTCAATAGTATTCTGCGTACAATACTTTTTATAGTATTTGGGATAAGTTGACAATAGGTTATTCAGCCTGTCAATCAATATTTCTCTTTCATTTTCATTCTCAGATTTATTAACTGTTATTGAAACTGTGATGTCACCTGTAATCTTAGTAAGTCTGAAAATATATGTCTTTCCATCGTCTGAAATACTCTTCAGATTTTTATAGTTATCCTGTCCTTCAGTGATACTAATGGTATCAAAAGTATACCCTTCTTCAACAACAACTGCGAAATTCACTTGACCATTTCCTGTAGTATCAACCTCTCCAGTATCAGAATTACGGGCAAGTGCACTATCTGCATTTTGAACCACGACAGCATCCTCAATATTTTGTCTGTCATATGAAATATAATATCCACCTTCAAATTGGCTAAATGTTACCAAATATCCTGACTCTTCTACATAAGACTCTGTATCAGAAAACAGCTCATTTTCATTGTCTGATTCTAACTCTTCTGCACCATTTTCCAATACTACATCCATATCTGAATTTGTCAAAGACACCTCTGATTCTTGCATGTCTTCATCAGATATTCCCTGTATGAAATTATCCTCATCGTCTTCCAGAACTTGTGAAACTTGTCCCTCTGATAACTCCGTTAAAGTGTCGAGACCAGATGCACTCACAGGCACTTCCCCATTTGCCAATACAAGCGCAAAGATAACAGCTCCAATCAACTTTTTCATACCACTTTTCTCCCTTTAAATATTCAATTTTAAGAGCAAAAAACGTGGATTGAGTAATCAATCCACGTTCACAAAAGCCAACAATTCACCACTCAAATTTGCAACAAAAATATCATATATTATTGCAAACGTCAAGCTATTTAGTTTTGCTTTTTAATAGTTGCAAAACTCTCATTACTGTTATTCAAATTCTTCAAATTATAAAGAATAATCATATCTGATTTGTTAATATTTGAATTATTCCCTGTTATCTCCAGTGTATCTTTTCCACTCTGACTGTTCATGCAGGTAAGTGCATAGCTCTTGCTGCCTTTTCTGACTATAATAAAGTTATTATTTTTAAGTGATATACTTCTTTTAGTATTTGCTTTAGCGAAACTGACAGCGATCGCCTTCTCCCCAGACTTAATTGTTATATCGTTGTTTTCTATCGATACACTTTGGGTAGTACTAGCTTTTGAATCCTGATTTTCATAGATACTAATTGCTTTTCCGCTATATTTGCTCAAATCCAAGATATTACCACTTACTGTGATATCTTTTTCTGCATTAATAACCGCGATATATGACTGATAATCTGATTCAGGACTGATGGTATTATTCGCAATCTTTACAGAATTTATAGGCATGAGAACTTTGATCACATTACCACTACTATAATCGGTAATAGTATGTTTACTTGCATAATATGGCTTACTTGCTGAACATACAATTGAATTACCACATATTTCTAATGGCCAATTCCCAGTCTGATCGTCTCTTTTTCCTGTAATAATCGCTGCTTTACAATGACTTATATTGATTGAATTATCTTTTATTACTGCAGTTCCATATGAAATAATACCACATCCGAAATCGCCCACTAATGTATTGTTTGATATCGTTACACTTAGGTCACCTGCTTGACCTTTGTTACATATATATGCTTCACCGCAACCACCATTTTCGATATAATTATCACTAATGGTCAGATTTTTTACTTTTGTATAAACAGCCTCTCTGTCATGCCCATATCCCACTAAATTCTTTATTGTATTTCCAGATATTACTGCCTTATCAGCACGTATCGCAATAAAATTAGCATTAATTTCATGCTTAACATTTTCATCAAATTCTCCTGCAGTATACAAATTTTCAAACGTATTATCCATTATTTCTGCATAAGCAGATTGATAATTAAAAGCTGTTGTTATATCGCCGCACCATATCGCAGCAACAGGACCCGTTTTTATTGTTTTTTTCCCGATGCATGAAAACACATTATTCGTATAGCTTGTATAGTTTGAATCCACACTATGATACAATGGGCATCGGATAATATTTGTAAATGTACAGTTTCTAACTATGTCACTATCAAAGCTTCCTTTTTCACCTGAAGCAAAGGAAACAAAATCAACATCAGAAAATGCACAATCTGTATATTCTATGCTGTGCATTCCAACAGGGGAAACATATAGCATTATTGATGCTGTACTTGCTTCCTCAGATGTCCATATAGTTCTTGGCGCTCCTCCTTTACAATAAAGCCCGCTCAATTTCAAACCATATCTGGCATAAAAATTAACATTGATTAACCCGCTTTGCTCTGCCCCAACTCCTTTTATTGATACTCCTTCCGGTATCTTTATCTCTTTTTTGTATAAATTATATGTGCCCTCAGGGACCACTATATTACTAATCCCTGCTTTCAATGCTCTTTCAAATGCTTTAGAATCATCTTTCGTTCCATCTCCTGCTGCTCCAAGTTGTTTAATATTTACATCGTCATGTATGATCAAGTTTGCATACAATCCATTTTTCAATGTTTCATATGCCACTCCTGGGGAATCAGATATCTCATACTCTGCTCCGCCACCATCATTTTTCGAGTAATAACCCTTTGTCACTACAGAATTACCTTTTGTCAGACTAGATGCTCGACACATCAAAGCGACATTGTCATAACTTTTTTGCATTGTTGAAGAAGTTCCTTCCTGTGAGCCATCGCCATCTTCAACGTCAATCATATCTTCTAAACTGTCTAAATGAGTGTCTGCTTTAAAGAGAAGATACGAATTCAAAAATGCCTCGGGATCATACTCAAAAGAATCCAAATTTTCTTCACTATTTTCATCCCCCAGGTTTGTTTCTTCATATTCTTCATATTCTTTATATTCTTCATATTCTTCATCTGATTCATCATTCTCAGAATCTTGCTCATGCTCTAAAACTGCTTGATTCTCATTGTCATCACAGGGTTCCTGATTCGGTTCTTCTAATTCATCATTCTGCTCATCTGATTCTCCTTCGTCCGAATTATCTTCTTCATCATCTAAAGTTGATTCATCAAATTCTTTTGTTACCTCCCCTTCTTCAATAGTAATATCATTTTCAGATAGCCTTTCCTCAGATATACTATTCACTTCCATAGTCGCTATGATAGCATTAGAACACTCATTACCACTATTAAAATAAATAGTCAGAAAAAATAAACATGATAAAACTATTGGCTTTATTATTGTATTTTTTTTCATTCCTTTTCCTCCTAATGTACAAACAATTGCGAGTATTATAACACATTTTGTAACATTTCAAGCATATTGTTATAATTTTTGAAATAATTAATATAAAAAAGCACAAAATCAAATAAATTTTGTGCTTTTTGTATAAATCTATTCACTCCCGCCGAAAAAGGCGTTTTCACGTCCCCCAGCATAACCGTGCCATTTTAAACTTTATTTTTTCTAATGCAATAGACATTACGACAGATAAAATCAACAGAACAGCTGTTCCTGCAATGCGATTACCAATCATGATGAAAATGTCCCTAAATCCTCTAAAGTAAGAATATAAAAAAGAATGGATAAGGAAAATATTCATTGAATGTATTCCGAGTGTTATTAGAAATCTGCATCTATAAAGATCAATGTATTTTCCGGTTTCTATCGTTAATATAATGATGGCAAGTGCAAAAAAAGTATTACCTATCACTTTGAAAAATAAACAAGACACAAAACCTACAAGCATGAATGCAACAGATCCAATCACATTCCCCATCTTCTCACTATTAGCAAGTTTGTTCAATATATCCTTTTCCGACAGCATCATTCCGGCAACAAATGGAAGCAGATACAAAATCTCACGTTCATATCCGATGAAATCCATAAAATTATATGCCGCTAAAACTATAAATGAAATGATAAGAGGTAGGTAAAAGAATCTCTTTATTATTTTCTTAAGTAAAGGAAACATAATATATAGCATAATGATTGTTTCCATATACCACCATGTTTGATTCAATGATGGAGTATTGAACATATTTTTCAACCCAAGCCCATCAAGGACAAAAAAGACTACGCCCTTAATATTATGCCCATATATATCCATGGGTGTTCCATGTCTATGCAAGAAAAAGCTTGCTATAAACACTGGCAGATACACCCACCAGAATCCAATCATTAGTTTCTTTTCATGTTTAAAAATGAATTCAAATGCGTTACCTGTCCATTTTTTTGAACTTTCATATAGACCATAGCCGCTCAAAATAGTGAATAGCGCTACACATGTTTTGGTTGCAGGCACGAAAATTGCAGAATAAGAAATATCATGGATATTAATAGGAACTGCTACATCTTTCCAAAACATGTGATGCAATAAGAGCATAATAACCGCAATGCCTTTTATAACAAAAGTATACTCTTTCGAAAACATTTGTTTATTTTTAATGTCCATTTTCACTATCCTATCTTGTCTTTCTTAAATTGGTGCAACGCCTTTTTATCCGTTTTCAGTTTCATATATCATAATGTACTCGAATCATCCCATAAATTCTCAAGCAATAAACGGTGTTTTCGAATGAACAAAGTTCCGTAGCCATTCATATAGTCGGTTTATATTAATCAGCTTTATCAACCTTCGCAAAAGCAGAATCATTATTAGTAAGATTGCTAATACTAACGGATACCAGTACATCTTCTTTGCTTTTATTTGATTTGTTTTTACTGATTTTCAGAGAATCATTATTCGTTGGATTACTTTTACAGTATAGTGCATAGCATTTTTCATTACTATTTCCAAATGTAAAACTATTTCCCTCAAAAATTATGCTTCTAGCAGAATTCGATTCGTTAAAGTTCAAGTTGACTGCTCTTTGTCCAGCATCGATTGCTATAGCATTATCCCTGATCTGAATAGATTGTGAAGGATTTAGAATCACATCTTTATTTCCATAAACAGAAATGCCACTACCCTTTAATCCCGTCAAAGTCATAACGTTATTATCTATAGTTACGTCCTGCTGCGCGTTCCCAACAGAAATGACCGATTTGCAATTGGTTCCAAATGTTATCATATTACCTGTAACGCTAACCTTTCTCGTCGGCCCTATTATTTTTATCACATTTCCGCTGCTATAATCTGCTATAGTATGGCCATCAGTAGTATATGATGCCCCTGAAGTAGATGAAATTGTATTCCCGCTTATTTCTAGCGGCCAATCTCCCTCCTGATCATCTCTGCTACCAGTAATAACACCTGCTTTACAATGCGCAATATCTATTGAATTATTTGTAATTTTCGCAGTACCATAAACGATGATCCCAGCACCAAAATCTCCGCTAAGCTTGTTATTAGAAATCACTGTTTTGGTTTTCCCTGCAGTCCCTTTATTGCATATATAAGCTTCTCCGCTTCCTCCATTTTCAATTGTATTACCATCTATAGTAAGCTCTCTTACTTTTGTATACACAGCCTCCCTGTCATGCCCATATCCCATTAGGTTTTTTATAGTATTACCTGATATGACAGCCTTATCAGCACGTATTGAAATAAAATTTGCATTAACAGCATGTTTAGAGTTCTCATTAAAGTCGTTACCGGTATACAAATTCTCCATGCTGTTATTTTTTATTTCTATCTTATCTGTCTTGACAAAAGTTACATTAGTAACATCTCCAACCCAAATCGCTGAAATCGGTCCAGAAACAAGTGAACCATTACCAATTCCTGAAAATGTATTATTTGTATAGCTTGAAGATTTCGCATTTACACTATGATAAATTGCACATCTTCCAATATTTATAAACGAACAACCTTTTACTGTATCGTTCCTAAAACTACCATTATCTCCTCTTGCAAAAGATATAAAATCAGCATTAGAGAAAACGCAATTAACAAAGCTAACATTTTGAACTCCAACAGGAGATGTATTAAACATAGCCGTTGCCGAGTAGTTTCCCGACGTAGTAGCGATATTTCTAGTTGCAGCTCCTGTACATGTCAAGTTACTAATCTTCAATCCATATGGTACTGTGAAATTCAGATTACACAGCACTGATTTATCCATATCTTTCCCTTTAATAGTCACACCGCTTGGAACCACAATTTCTTTACCATACAGATTAAAAGTCCCCTCAGGAATAACAATACTAGATACTCCGAGAGATAAAGCGTATTTTAAATATTCTGAGTCATCACTTACACCATCTCCAACTGCTCCCAGCTGTTTTAAATCCACCTCATTTTTCAGGTTTAAATAAGCGAAAAGTCCATAGTTTTGCTTTAAATATTCCGGTTCTTCTGAATTCTTAGTTATGTTTTCATAAATACTACTATTTGCACTTTCTTTTGCCATTATATTTGAAGTTTTTCTCGGCAATCTTGGAAAAAACAATCCAATGAAAACACTAATAATGACTAAAAATCCCAAAGCAGCTAACATCTTGAGTTTTCTCATCTTAAAACCTTTCCAAAATGAAAAGAAAAATGCCTATCCTATCTTAACATATCTATATCTTTTATATTTCTCTTACTTATAATGTAATTATGCCTCTTTTTGACTT
>JAEEGL010165225.1_pt1 | contig 36805 bp, 49 predicted proteins | sample 9134231 | NCBI WGS metagenome assembly JAEEGL01 (sample SAMN16246548, study PRJNA631951) | gut metagenome | biome: gut microbiome; feature: rumen; material: fiber-attached | host: Bos | place: Iran: Karaj | collected 2018-10 | reverse complement strand
GAGCTGCTCATCGACCGGATCCTGGTCTTTGAGGATCATCTGGAAATCCGGCTGCAGGCGGACATTGATTCGATTCTGCGCAGCTCCGGTCTGGAGGAAGCCGTAAATTTTAATTTCGGCACGGAAAATATCGAAAAAACGCTGATTCAGTCCTACAAAAACCATGAGGACAAGGTTTTCCGTGTCAATGTTGTCAGCAACGGTGAGCCGCTGGAGATTTACACGGACCGAGACGGTGAAGTGATTTTCAAAAAGTATTCCCCCGTGGGCGAGCTGTCGGTTCTGGCCGGCGGCTGTGCCGAGGCGCTCTCCCGAACGGCGGGTTGTCCCGTTGTGGTGTGCGACCGGGATGTGGTCGTGGCTGCCGTGGGCGGGGCGCGCAAGGAGCTGGAGGGAAAAGGGATCGGAGCCGATTTCGAGGCACTGATGGAAGAGCGCCAGCCGGTAGTGCGCAGCAGCTATGGCGAGCGCACGCCCCCCGTGGTGGAGGGCGTGAGCCGCTCCGAGCCGGTGGCCGCCGCCCCGATCCTGTCGGACGGCGACGTAATCGGCGCCGTGGCGCTGCTGGGCGACATGCCGGGCGGTGAGGTAGAGCTCAAGCTCGCCATGGCGGCGGCGGGGTTTCTGGCCAAGCAGCTCGAGGCGTGAGCGTCCGCTGTACGGAAGACGCCGGTGGAAAAAAACACGTTTTTTCCGGCGGGATCCCCTTTGTGCAGGGAAGCCGCATGCGGGAGCCGTCCTGCATCCCGAGGGGGCGCAGAGGCGGCGCTTTGGGCAGGGCTGCGCGCCACAGGGTGTGGAAAAGGGGAAAAACTCCCGTTTTTTTCGCGAATTCCGCGTAAAATTTCCGATTTTTTGAAGCGCGCATCTTGAAAAGAACGAAAAGGCGTGCTATAATATCCCCGTAAGATGAATATGATAGAAGAAAGGAGTGGGCACGGCCCGCTCCTTTCTTTGTGACCTGCATCCAACAGCCCGCAGGCTTTTGCGGGCGCGAATTCGGGAAGGAGAACAACGGTGGCAAAACGGCAAAATGGCGCGTCTGCCGCGCTGCTCGAACAGGTGACGGCGCTGGCGCAGCCCCTGGTGGAAGAAATGGGGCTCTCTCTCTGGGATGTGGAGCTCAAAAAAGAGGGCGGCGCGCTGGTGCTGCGCTATACGCTCGACGCGGAGGAGGGCGTGGATCTCGACACCTGTGAGGCTTTTTCCCGCGCGGTGGAGAAGCGGCTCGACGAAGTGGACCCCATCGACGAAAGCTATCGGCTCGAGGTGCAGTCGGCAGGGATTGACCGGACGCTGAAGCGTCCTTCGGATTTTGCCAAATTCCTCGGCTCCGCGGTGGAGATCAGGCTCTATGCTCCGCTCGGCGGTTGTCTGCCGGAGGCGGAGGAGCTCTCGTTTGCGGTTTGCGATGCGTTGCTTCCCGCGGCGGTCAAGAGCTTTGAGGCGCGGCTTCTCGGATTCGAAGAGGGTGTGCTTCGGCTGGAGGATTCGGCGGGGAAGGCCTTTTCCCTGCGGCAGACGGATACCGCTTTGGTGCGGCTGGCGATCTGCTGACCAACAACAATTTGGAATAGGAGAGACATGGACCATGGATTACAGCGAGCTGTTTGAGGCCCTTGCGGAACTGGAGAAGGAACGCGGGATCCCCAAGGAATATATGCTGCAAAAAATCGAAGCGGGGCTGCTTGCCGCCCTGAAACGGGACGTTTCCAGCGCCGAGAGTCTGGCTGTGCTGGTCGATGAAGACGCCGGCACCATCCGGCTGGTTACGCGGCGCACGGTGGTAGAGGAGCTCACAAATCCCGGAACCGAGATCACGCTGGAAGAGGCGCGGGCCATCAGTCCGCGCTACAGCGTCGGCGACGTGGTGGAGGAGGAGATCGACCCCCACAATTTCGGCCGCATCTCGGCGCAGAACGCCAAGCAGGTCATCATTCAGGGCATCCGCGAATTCGAACGCGACCAGATCTACAACGAATACCAGAGCCGTCAGCACGAGCTGCTGAGCTGCGTGGTCTCCCGCGTGGACCGGCGCGGCGCGGCGCTGGCGCTCGACCGCACCGAAATCTATCTGGTGGCCGGCGAGCAGATCCCGGGCGAAGTGCTGCGGGAGGGAAAGCGCATCAAGGTCTATGTGGTCGAGGTGCGAAATTCCACCCGCGGCCCGCAGATCATGATCTCGCGGACCCATCCCGGCATGGTGCGCCGTCTCTTCGAAATGGAGGTGCCGGAGATCTCGTCGGGCGTGGTGGAGATCAAATCGGTGGCCCGTGAGGCGGGCTCCCGCTCCAAGATCTCGGTCAGCACCAACGTCAAGGGCGTCGACCCCATCGGAGCCTGCATCGGCCCGCGCGGACAGCGCGTGGCGGCGGTGGTCAACGAGCTCAACGGCGAGAAGATCGATATCGTCCGCTGGCATGAAGACCCGGAAGAGTATGTGGCCGAGGCGCTCGCGCCGGCCGACGTCACCTGCGTGATGCTGGGGAACGACCATACCTGCCGTGCCATCGTGCCGGACGATCAGCTCTCGCTTGCCATCGGCAAGGAGGGGCAGAACGCGCGCCTGGCCGCCAAGCTGACCGGCTGGAAGATCGATATCAAGCCGGAGAGCGAGCTGGAGCTGTGGCGGGAGCGCATGGAAGAAGAGCGGGCTGCGGCGCTGGCCGAAGAGGAAGAGGCGCCTGAGGAGAAGATAGAGCCCGAGGCGGCCCTCTCTGAGACGGAGGCCGCGCCTGAAAAGACTGTACCGGAAGAGACGGGGGAGCCCGAGGAGAAGGGCGAGCCGGAGCCCGTGCCCGCAGAGACGCTCTGAGGGGCGCAGGGAAGTCCAGCCGCAAAGAAACCGCGAAACCTGTTGGATCCAGATTGAATATAGGTAGGTAAGTGCTGTTTTGAGTATCAGAAAAATCCCCTTGAGAATGTGCGTCTCGTGTGGGGAGATGCACCCCAAAAAAGAGCTGCTGCGCATGGTCAAAACACCGGAAGGGACGATCGAACTCGACCTCACCGGCAAGAAGAACGGGCGCGGCGCGTACATCTGCAAGAGCCTGGCCTGCTTCGAGCGGCTGCCCCGTGCGGGAAAGCGCATCGAAAAGGCCTTCGGCTGCAAGCTGCCGGAAGAGCTTTCGGCACGACTGAGAGAGGAGTTTGAGCGTGTGCGGCAAGAGGAGTCTGCAGCCGCTGCAAAAGGCGCTGAGCCTTTTGGGGATGGCTAAGCGGGCAGGCGCCGTGGCAAGCGGCGTGGAAGGCGTGCGCTCACTCTGTCGGTCGGGAAAGGCGAGGCTGGTTCTCTCCGCTGAGGACAGCTCGGAGAATTCCGCCAAGCGCATTGCCGACTGCTGTGCCTTTTACGGGGTGCGGCACATGAGCCTGTCCTGCTCCATGGCGGAGCTGGGACACGCCATCGGAACGAATGAGGTCGCGGCGGCAGCCGTCGGCGATGCGGGTCTGGCGCGGGCTATTTTGGAGAGCCTCGCACCGCAGCAAGAGCAAGAAGGGGGTCATGTAGGATGGCAGTAGTAAAATATCGCGTCCATGATGTTGCAAAGGATTTCAATCTGCAGAACAAGGATATCATGGAGCTGCTCAAGGATCGGTTCGGCAAGGAGCGCAACCACATGGCGGCGCTGGAAACCGAAGAACTCAACTATATATTTGAGGTTTTGTCGCAGAAAAACAGCGTGTCCTCCTTCGACGCGTACTTCAAAGCCGGAGAAGAGGCTCGCAGCAATACCGAGGCGGCAAAGCGGGCGCGCGCCGAGAAAGAGCGGGCCGAGGCGCTGGCGGCCGAGGCCAAGGCCAGAGAGAAGGCAGCGGCAGAGGCCGAGCTGACCAAACAGAGAATTCGGGAAGAGGCGGCCGCCGCCATTGCCGCGAAGCGGGCGAGAGAGGCTGCCGCAGACGAGAAGGCAGCTCCTGCGAAGGCTCCGGTGGCCGCGGTTCCCGCGGCAGCCGAGCCCCAAAAGCCGGCCCTGCAGGCCGAGTGCGATGGGGGAGAGCCGCGTCCGCGCAGTGAGCGGGCCCCTGCGTCAGAGCGTGCACGGGAGGATGCGCCTGCGCCGCGTCCGACCCAGGAAAGGGTCCCCGCGCAGGGGAGCGGCCTTCGTCCCAACACCAACCAGAGACCGGCCGGCGCGCCCGCACAGGGGAGCGGTCTTCGTCCCAACACCAACCAAAGACCGGCCGGCGCGCCCGCACAGGGGAGCGGTCTTCGTCCCAACACCAACCAGAGGCCGGCCGGCGCGCCCGCACAGGGGAGCGGTCTTCGTCCCAATACCAACCAGAGACCGGCCGGCGCGCCCGGCGCGCCGCGTCCGCAGCAGGGGGGAGCGCAGGGACAGAGAAACGCGCCCCAGGGAGGGGCAGGCCCGCGTCCGCAGCAGGGCGGAGCCCAGCAGAGAAGGCCGGCGGCCTCGCAGCAGCGTCCGGCTCCGGCGGCAAAGCAGCCGAAACCGGCCCAGCCCCCCAAGCCCCAGCAGACCACCCGCCGCGAGGGCGTGCGGGTGGTCGATACTCGCGCCGGCAGCGTGGATCTCTCGAAGTTCGACGAGAAGTTCGACCGTCTGACGCCGGACAGAGCGCGTGATCTGGGCGGCGGCAAGCACAAGGTGGGCAAGCGGCCCAACCAGCGTTCCGCCCCCTATCAGAAGCGGGAGACCGAGGCCGAGAAGCTCAAGCGTCTTGAGCTGGAAAAGGCCCGCCGTGCGCCGCTCAACATCACCATCCCCGACGAGATCGTGGTCAGCGAGCTGGCCACCCGACTCAAGAAGACCAACGGCGATGTGGTGAAAAAGCTCTTTTTGATGGGCTTTCCCTGCACCGCCAACGACACCATTGATTTCGACACCGCCGCCCTGGTGGCCGAGGAATTCGGCGCTCTCTACACGAAGGAGGTCGTGGTCACCATTGAGGAGCGGCTGATCGACGTTTCGGAGGACAGCGAAGAGGATCTGGAGCCCAGAGATCCCGTCGTCGTGGTCATGGGCCACGTCGACCACGGCAAGACCTCTCTGCTCGACGCCATTCGCAACACGCATGTGACGGCCGGCGAGGCCGGCGGCATCACCCAGCATATCGGCGCCTACCGCGTCGACATCGGCGGCCGACAGATCACCTTCCTCGACACGCCGGGCCATGCGGCCTTCACCTCGATGCGCGCCCGCGGCGCCAACGTGACCGACATCGCCATTCTGGTGATCGCGGCTGACGACGGCATCATGCCTCAGACCATCGAGGCCATCAACCACGCCAAGGCGGCCGAGGTCGCCATCGTGGTGGCCATCAACAAATGCGACAAGCCCGACGCCAACCCCGAGCGGGTCAAACAGGAGCTGACCGAATACGGCCTGGTGCCCGAGGAGTGGGGCGGCGATGTGATCTGCGTGCCGGTTTCGGCGGTCACCCATGAGGGGATCGACACCCTTCTGGAGATGGTGATCCTGACTGCTGATATGCGGGAGCTGAGGGCCAATCCTTCCCGCCGCGCCAGCGGCAGTGTGATCGAGGCCCAGCTCGACAAGGGGCGCGGCCCTGTCGCCACTGTTTTGGTGCAGAACGGCACCCTCCACACCGGAGACATCATCATCGCCGGCACGGCGGTGGGCCGCGTGCGCGTGATGACCGACGACCGCGGCCGCCGTCTGAAGGACGCCGGCCCCTCCACGCCGGTGGAGATCATGGGCTTGGCCGAGGTGCCGCAGGCCGGCGACCTCTTCTACGCCGTGGAAGACGAGAAGATGGCGCGTGAGCTGGCCGAACAGAGAAAGAACGAGGAGCGGGCGGCGCAGGCCGGGCGCGTGCAGAAGGTGTCGCTCGACGACCTCTTCAGCCAGATCCAGCAGGGCGACGTCAAGGAGCTCAATCTCATCGTCAAGGCAGACGTGATGGGCTCGGCCGAAGCTGTGCAGTCCTCTCTCGAGAAGTTGAGCAACGACGAGGTGCGGGTCAAGGTCATCCACAGCGGCGTCGGCGCCATTTCAGGCAGCGATCTCATGCTGGCCGAGGCCAGCAACGCCATCGTGATCGGCTTCAATGTCCGCCCCGACGCCGCCATCCGGGAGGATGCTGCCCAGCGCGGTGTGGATATCCGCACCTACCGAATCATCTATGAGTGCATCGAGGAAATGGAAGCGGCCATGAAGGGCATGCTGGCGCCCAAGTTCCGCGAGGTGGTACTGGGTCAGGCCGAGGTGCGCCAGACCTTCAAGGTCTCGGGCGTGGGCACCATCGCGGGCTGCTATGTCAAGAGCGGAAAGATCGCCCGCAGCAGCCTGGTGCGTCTCCTGCGCGACAGCGTTGTCATCGCCGAGACCAAGATCGATTCGCTGCGCCGCTTCAAGGACGATGTGCGAGAGGTGGCCGAGGGCTTCGAGTGCGGCATCGGACTCGAGCGTTTCAACGACATCAAGGAGGGCGACATCATCGAGGCCTTCGTCATGGAGGAATACCGCGACTGACGCCCTGCCGATTTGAAGATCAGAACCGCGCGGGGGCCTGCGTCCCCCGCGCGCCACAGGAGAATAGTATGGCAAGACATCGCAGCGACCGCATCAACGAGGAAGTCATGCGCGCCACGGCCGAGATCATCCGCGATCTCAAGGATCCCAGGATCCCTCTGATGACCAGCGTGGTCCGGGCAGAGGTGACGCCCGACCTCAAGTATGCCAAGATCTATATCAGCGTCATGGGAGACGCGCAGCAGACAAAAGACTGCCTGAAGGGGCTTAAATCGGCGGCGGGCTTTATCCGCCGTGAAGTCGGACGCAGAGTGACGCTGCGGGCCGTGCCGGAGTTTCACTTTGTGGCAGACGATTCCATCACACGCGGCGCCCGGATCGCACAGGTGCTCAAGGGGCTCGACCTCCCTTCGGAGGAGGAGACTGCTGAGCCGGAGGCGCCGGAGGGGGACAAGGCGTAACGCCGCCCGCTTCCAGAAGAGCGCGCGCCCTGCCGCAGGGAATGCGAAACGAGAGAAACAGACCCTTCCGCCGCCTGTTCGGCGGAGAGGACGTGCCGGTTTCTTTCAGAGCCGGCACGCCGGGCCCTTCGGCGGCCAGAGCCGCCCGACAAGGAGGAAACAGGTTTGAATCAAAATCAGACACAGGACACCATTCAGATCGGGTTTGCAGGACCCGAATCGGCTGTGCCCATTCAGGAGGCTGTCGCGCTGCTTCAGGAGCGGGATGATTTTCTTATTTTATGCCATCAAAAGCCGGACGGCGACGCGGTGGGCAGCGCCTTTGCGCTGCGCGAGGCGCTGCGCAGTCTGGGAAAACGCGCCCAGGTGGCCTGCTCCGACCCCTTCACGCCGCGCTATGACTTTATCACGAAGGGGGAGCGCGAGCCGCGCCGTGACTTTGTGCCCAAGACCTATGTGACGGTGGACATCGCCGACGTCAACCTTTTGGGAGACAAGCTCGACCATCTGAGAGCCAACATCGATCTCGCCATCGACCATCACCCCAGCTTTACGCGCTTTGCCGCCCTCAACGTGGGATATCCCTCCACGGCGGCGGCAGGGGAGATTGTCTATCACATCATCCGCGGGCTCGGCGCGACCGTCACGCCCGACATCGCGGCGGCGCTCTATACCGCCATCGCCACCGATACCGGCTGCTTCAAATACTCCAACGTGACGCCCTCTGCCCTGCGGGTGACGGCCGAGCTGGTCGAGTGCGGCCTGCGCAGCACGCTGCACGAGATCAACTACAACCTCTTTATGCTGAAAACCCGAACCCGCATGCTGCTGGAGGCCCGTGTGGTCAACGAGGCGCGCTTCTACAGGGAGGGCAAGATCGCCGTGGCGGTGGTTTCGCTCGCGATGCGGGAAGAGCTGCACATCAAGGAGGACGATCTCGACGACCTCGGCACCCTCATGCGCTGCATCGAAGGCGTGGAGGTCGGCGTTTTGATGAAAGAGACTCCGTATGGCTCCTACCGGGTCTCCTTCCGCTCGGTGCGGAAAATCAACGTGGCGGCTGTTGCCCAGACCTTTGGCGGCGGAGGACATCGCCGCGCTTCGGGCTGCACCATCTCGGGGCCGCTGGGGCAGGCTGAGGCCGCTCTTGTGGCGGCCATCGAGCAGGCCTATCAGGAGCTATGACGGGGATTTTGCTGTTGGACAAGGATCCCGGCATGTCGTCCCAGAAGTGCGTGTTCAAGGTGCGGGCCCTGACAGGGGCCAGAAAAGCGGGACACGGAGGAACCCTTGACCCGATGGCCAGCGGGCTGCTGCCCATCCTGCTGGGGAACGCCACCAAGCTGAGCGAGTTTTTGCTAACGGGAGACAAGGAATATGTGGCAGGAGTCCGATTTGGGGTGGAGACCGACACCCTGGACGTCACGGGGCAGGTATTGGCCGAGACCTCTCGCCGCCCGACAAAAGAGGAGCTGGAAGAGGCGCTTCCCTTCTTTACGGGGGAGATCCTGCAGACGCCGCCCATGTATTCCGCCCTTTCGGTGGGGGGAGAAAAACTCTACCGGTTGGCGCGTCAGGGAATCGAGGTGGAGCGCAGGCCGCGCAGCGTGGCGGTGCACCGGCTCACGCTGTGCAGTTTCACGGGAGAGGAGGCCGTGCTTGCGGTTTCCTGCTCCAAGGGCACCTATATCCGAAGCCTGATCGCCGATCTCGGCCATCGTCTTGGCTGCGGAGCCTGCATGTCGAGCCTGCGCCGCACGGCTTCGGCCGGATTCCACCTGCGGGATGCGCATACGCTGACGCAGCTCGAGGAGGCTGCGGAGGAAGGCAGGCTGGAGGAGCTCGTCATTTCTCCGGAGGATCTGTTTTTGTCGCTGCCGGCGGCGGAGACGTCGTCGGCCTTCTACTATAAGCTGCTTTGGGACGGCCAGCGGGTGCTCCAGAAAAAACTGGGGACCCGGGTCGGCGAGGGTGAGCTGGTCCGCTGGACGAAAAACGGACGCTTTGTGGGATTGCTGCGGGAAATCGAAACGGAGGAGGGCAGCGCGCTGGCTGCTGTCTGGCGCGGTGAGGAATGCTGCTGAGAGCGGGCTTGAAAAATTGGAGATCGGCGCTCCGCGCACCGCTGCACATAGCTCTGATGCGCAGGAGCGGACAGAAAAATCCATCCGGCGAGCGGGAACAGGCTCCGGAAGAATGGCAGGGAAGCGCTGTTTGCCTTGGAAATTTCGACGGAGTGCACATCGGACACCGCCTGCTGCTGGAGCAGACGGCGCTGGCCGCGCGTCAGCGCGGGCTGCGCGCCGTGGCCTACACCTTTTCCGAGCACCCTTCCGTTTTGCTGCAGGGTGAGCGGCGGCCGCTGCTCACTCTGCCGGAGGAGCGAAACGCCCTGATCGGGCAGCTCGGGGTGCAGGTGGTCGAGGAGGACTTTCGCGCCGTACAAGAGCTTTCCGCGCAGGAATTCTTTGAACGGATTCTGATCAAACAACTGCGGGCCGAGATTTTGCTGTGCGGCGAGGGACACCGATTCGGAGCGGGGGCCGCGGGCGATACAGCGCTGCTGCAGCGTCTGTGCGACGCGGCGGGCGTGATGCTGCTCGTCTTGCCTCCGGTGAAGCTGGAGGGCGAGATCGTGAGCTCCTCCCGGATCCGCGAGGCCGTGGCACGGGGAGAGGTGGAGCACGCCGCCCGCATGCTGGGGAGGCCCTTTTCGGTCACCGGCGAGGTGGTGCAGGGGAAGCGACTGGGCCGCACGATCGGCGTCCCCACCATCAATCAGGCGCTGCCCGAGGGCAGGGTGGTCCCGCGCTTCGGCGTGTATGCCGCGCGGGTGGAGCTCGACGGAGTGCGCTATGTCGGTGCGGCCAACGTGGGGCTGCGCCCCACCGTGTCGGGAGAAGGGGTCAATTTGGAAACCCATCTTGTCGGCTACAAAGGCGACCTTTACGGGCGCATCGTAACGGTGGAGCTGCTGCGTCACCTGCGCGACGAGCGCCGCTTCCCCTCGGTTGAAGAGCTCAAGCGGCAGATGGAGAAGGACGTGGAGCAGGCCTGTGCGGTCGCGGAGCAAGCCGCAGGGCAGGTTCATTAGAGATTCGGGCGGACACGGATCGCCGATAAAGCGAGGCTCTGCCAAACGTGAGGAGAGGGACACATGCAAATCAGGAGAGCGCTGCCGGACGATGCGCCGGCCATTGCGCAGATCTATGTGGAGAACTGGAAAATGACATACAGCGGCCTGCTGCCCGCCGATTTTCTGGACGCGCTCAGCGAGAAGGACAAGGAGGAGGTCTGGCGCAGCTACATCCTGCTCGAAGACCGACGGGTGTTTGTGGCCGAGGACGAGGGCGATGTGCTGGGCTTTGCCGCCTGCATGCCGGACGAGGAGCGGGAGAACTGTCTCTACTTTGATTCGCTGCATGTTGCGCAGCGGGCCAGAGGGCGCGGCGTCGGAGGCGCCCTGATCCGTCGGGTCGGGCGCTTTGGGCGCGAGCGGGGTTTTGCGCACATGACCATCTGCATCGTGCGGGGCAACGACAACGCCCGCGAGATCTATCTGCACCACGGCGCCCGGCACGAGGCCTTTTTCACCGACCATTTCGGCGAGACGCCGTCAAACTCCGAGCGCCTGATCTGGGACAGCCTCGACCTGTTCGCGCCGGAGGCCTGACCCGTTTGCGGCAAAGGACGAAGCGCCGTTTTGCAGGCAGAACGGATCGGAATCCGACCGCCTGACCGAAGAAGACAAACAGAGCGCAGCCCATATTTTGAGCTTCGGCGCTTTGTGCGTGGGCAGCAGGGCCGGCTGCCCTGCCCGCATCCATCAGGGTGCCCTGCAGGGATCGTGCGGGAACGAAAGCGGCTGAACGGGTGAGGATAACGGCAAACGTCCTTGGCGTATGGGGATTTCAGCAAAGTTGGGATCCGGATGCGTTTTGGGAAGGAGGGGGCCGGAACGGAGGCTTGACAGGAGCAAAAACCTGTGATACAATATCACCCGCTGACCTTCGCACGGTTTTGGGAGACCGGCGCGTTTCGCGCCATTGCCTTGGCCCTTTGCTGTGTGTCGGCCGAATTGATACAAGAGGTGAAAAACATGAGAACCAAACAGGAACTGATCGAAACCTATCGCGTTCACGAGACCGATACGGGATCCCCCGAGGTGCAGATCGCCATTCTGACCGAGCGCATCAACCACCTCAATGAGCATCTCAAGCTCAATAAGAACGACCACCACAGCCGCCGCGGTCTGCTCAAGATGGTCGGACAGCGCCGCCGTCTGCTCGACTACCTGATCAAGAAGGATATCACCCGCTACCGTGCCATCATCGAAAAATTGGGCATCAGAAAGTAACGGGAACCGCAAAAAAAGTGAGAAAAGGCCCGCCTGACAATTCAGGCGGGCCTTTTTTGTGAAACGGCGGGGATCTGCCCACAGGGACGAGGATGGGAGCGCGCGCAGGGAAAGAAGCGTTTACAGCCAAACAGCAACGGGGAAATCTTTGCGCAAACAAAGCCGCGAAAGAAGGCAAAGAGCCGGTTTTGGGGCGTGGGAAAAAGAAACGAGAAAAACTGTCAGCCGAATCCCTTGTATTGCTTTGGCCTGCTATGCTATAATAGGTAACCGTACGGGTGCGAAATTTAGGGCTTAAAGGCGGAGACTGCGGGAGACGCCCGGTCTTCGGCTTTAAGCTTTCAATTTCAAACCGTACGCAACTCTACCGATAAGGAGACGATGTGCATGTTTGAAAATTTCAAAACCTTTAAGACGACCCTTGCGGGACGTCCCTTTGCCGTGGAGGTAGGCAAGATGGCGGGGCTGGCCAACGGTTCCTGCCTTATCCGCTATGGCGACACCGTGGTGCTCTGCACCGCGACCATGTCGGAAAAGCCGCGCGACGGGATCGACTTCTTCCCGCTTTCGGTCGATTTTGAAGAGAAGCTTTACGCGGTGGGAAAAATCCCGGGCTCCTTTCTCAAGCGCGAGGGAAGACCTTCCGAGAAGGCGGTTCTGGCCTCCCGTGTGATCGACCGTCCCATGCGGCCCCTTTTCCCCAAGGATATGAGAAATGACGTTTGTATCGCCTGCACCGTGCTGTCGGTCGATCCGGACAACTCGCCGGAGATCGCGGCCATGAACGGCGCCTCCATTGCGGTGGCCATTTCGGATATCCCGTGGAACGGCCCCATCGCCGGTATCGCGGTGGGCCTGGTTGACGGACAGGTGGTCATGAACCCAAACGCCGAGCAGAGAGAGAAGAGCGACCTGGCCCTGACTGTGGCTTCGACGGGGAAAAAGGTGGCCATGATCGAGGCCGGCGCGAAGGAAGTGCCAGACGATGTGATGTTCGATGCCATCATGAAGGCCCACGAGGAGAACGTGGCCATGGTACAGTTCATCGAGAGCATCGTGGCCGAGGTCGGCAAGCCCAAGGTTCCCTTTGAGTCGCAGGCGCTCGACCCTGAGTTTCTGGCGGCTGTGGAAGGCTTTGCGACCGAGCGGGTGCGCTGGGCGCTCTTCAACGCCGACAAGAACATCCGCGACGAGCGGATGGCGACAGTCACCGAAGAGACCAAAGCCCACTTTGCCGAGCTCGGCGAGGAGAAGCTGGCCCTGATCGACGAGGCGCTCTATCAGACCCAGAAGCACGTGGTGCGCCGCGCGCTGCTCGACGAAGGGAAGCGCGTGGACGGCCGCGGACTCCATGATTTGCGCCCCCTGAACGCCGAGGTCGGCCTCCTGCCCCGCGTGCACGGTTCGGGCATGTTCACCCGCGGACAAACCCAGGTTCTGACTGTTGCAACCCTCGGCACCATCCGCGAGGCCCAGCTGCTCGACGGAATCGACAACGAGGAATACAAGCGCTATCTGCATCACTATAACTTCCCCAGCTATTCGGTGGGAGAGGCCCGCCCCTCCAGAAGCCCGGGCCGCCGCGAGATCGGCCACGGTGCGCTGGCAGAGCGTGCGCTGCTGCCCGTGATCCCCAGCGAGGAGGAATTCCCCTATACCATTCGCCTGGTCAGCGAGGTGCTCAGCTCCAACGGCTCGACCTCGCAGGGCTCGGTCTGCGGCTCGACCCTCGCTCTCATGGATGCCGGCGTGCCCATCAAGGCGCCGGTGGCCGGTATTTCTTCCGGCCTTGTGACCGAAGGAGACCGCTGGATGACCTTTGTGGATATCCAGGGCATTGAGGACTTCTTCGGCGATATGGACTTCAAGGTGGCCGGCACCCACAAGGGCATCACGGCCATTCAGATGGATTTGAAGATCGACGGGCTGACCGGCCCGATCATCAAGTCGGCGCTCGAGCTGACCCACACGGCGCGCGACTATATCTTGGACGAGGTTATGCTCAAGGCGATTGCGGCCCCCCGTCCGGAGCTCTCCAAGTACGCCCCCAAGATGATCCGCACCATGATCGACGAAGACAAGATCCGCGAAGTCATCGGCCCGGGCGGCAAGGTGATTCAGAAGATCGTGGCCGAAACCGGCTGCAAGATCGACATTGAGGACGACGGCTCGGTCTTTATTGCCGCGGCCGACGCCGAGGCCGGCGCCAAGGCGCTCGCCATGATCGAGGCCATCGCCAAGGATCCCGAGGTGGGAACCGTATTCACCGGCAAGGTCACGCGCATCATGACCTTCGGCGCCTTTGTGGAGATCGCTCCCGGCAAGGAGGGCATGGTTCACATCAGCAAGCTCGACCACAAGCGGGTGGAGAAGGTGGAAGATGTGGTCTCGGTGGGAGATATGATCAAGGTCAAGGTCATCGAGATCGACGAGAAGGGCCGTATCAATCTCTCGAGGAAAGACTGTCTGCCTAAACCGGCTCCCGCCCCGGCTCCCGCGGGAGCGGCCGACGGTCGGCAGCCCAGACGCTGACGCGCGAGACGAGAAGACAAAAATTATGCGCGCCGGCTGAACCGTCGGTTCAGCCGGCGCGCTGCTTTCAGATTTACGGGAAGGCGGAGAAACATGGTAGAAATCATCCGTTTGGAAAACAACGCGACCCTGCTGCTCGAGCAGATCGAGGGCTTTCAGTCGGTCAGCGTGGGCTTCTTCGTCGAGGCGGGCTCCCGCTATGAAACACTGGAGCAGGCCGGTATCTCCCACTACGTGGAGCACATGCTCTTCAAGGGGACCGAGACCCGCACGGCGGCCGAGATCGCCCGCGCGTTCGACCGGATGGGCGGGCAGGTCAACGCCTACACGAGCAAGGAGATCACCTGTTTTTATGCGAAAACCCTCGATTACCACGCAGAGCAGGCCATGCAGATCCTGGGCGAGATGCTGCTGCGGCCCAAACTCGACGAAGGGGACATGAACACCGAGCGGGGCGTGATCCTAGAGGAGATCAACATGGTGGAAGATTCGCCCGATGATTTGGTGGTTGAGCGGCTGCTGGAAGCCGTGTGGGGCAAGCCTGGGCTTGGCAGTCCGATTCTGGGCGTTGAAGAAACGGTTTCGTCGTTTCAGGCGCAGGATCTGCGCTGGTACATGAAAGAACAGTATGGCGCAGGAAATATCGTGGTATCGGTGGCAGGGCGTTTCGACCGCGAGGTGATTGTGGCCTGTCTGCGGGAGCTGCTCGGTCCGCTGCCGGCCACGCCTCGCCGCGGCGAGAGTCCGGCGCCCGTCTACCGTCCCTGCGTCGTCGCCAAGGAAAAGGACATCGAGCAGAATCACCTCTGCTACGGGTTCCCGGCCTACGGCGTGACCGACCGGCGCGCCACGGCCCTCTCATTGGTCAGTCATGTGCTGGGCGACGGGATGTCGAGCCGGCTGTTCCAGCGGCTGCGGGAGCAGCTCGGGCTGGTCTATACGGTTTCCACCTTTGTCTCCAGCCACAGGGGTTGCGGGGTGTTTTCTCTGTATGCGGCGCAGCAGGCCGAAAGCGAGGAGCAGGCTATGGAGACCATCGGAGAGGAGCTTGCGCTTCTGCGCAGAGACGGCGTGACCGAAGAGGAGCTTGCCCGGGCCAAGGAGCTCATGAAGACCGGTGTGGTCATGAGCTTTGAGAGCAGCGCTGCCCGCATGAGCTTCAATGCGAGAGACTATCTGCGCCACGGCCGGATCCGCACGGCGGACGAGCTGCTGCGCTCCATCGACGAGGTGAACGAGACAAAGCTGCAAGAGGTCATCGAGGAGACCTTCGATGAGAAGAATCGAAGCCTTTCGGTGGTGGGCCGTCTGCGAAAAGGAGGCTACCGCTGAAACGGATTGCGCACAGGGGCCGCGAAAGGACGGCCCCTGTTTTTCATACCGAAGAAAAAGCCGGCCCTTTTGGAAGGGATTTCCGGCGCGGCGCTCCCTGATTCTGCGGATGGGGAGAGAAGGAGGCTGCATAACCGCACGATATGCATGAAAGAAGAGCAAAATGAAGGCCTCTCGTTGCTGCATATGCAGAATTCCCGCCAGATTTCGCCAGTTTACACATGGGTTAACATAATTTTAAGGAGAGCCCAACGGTGGAAAACCCTGTGGATAATGTGGAAAACCTTAAAAAATCGCCCGTTTTTCGCGGGTTTGGATGGGAAAAATCTCCTGTATAGGCCGTTGTATAACGAATTATGTGAACCGGGTTGGCCCGATCGGCAAAAACGATCGCTTGCGAAGCGGTCTCTTTTCTGTTCGGAAAGCCTTACAAAAATCACAGAGAAAATTTTTTCAAATCGACGAAAAAAAGTCTTGTAATGCGCCAAAGGATGTGATATTCTATTATAGCTTGGAAAATTGGCGGCGAATGCGCAGGCCCTGTTTTCCGGCACGACCTGGGAGTCAATGCGATGAAGCGGGAGGTTGCCGCCCACTTGCGGCGGGGAATTTCCGCAGAGTATGTCCGGTCATCGGGCGCGACATAAGCGAGCAGCGCAGATGAGCAAGCTTGTCTGCGCGAGGCGACCGCTTTCCTGAAGGCGGCAATGTTCCTTCCGAGCGGAGGGCGCATGATGAGCGCGGGAAGGTGTGGGAGAATGTCCGAAATATCCAGCCGCGGGATTTCGGATTTTTTATGCCGATCTGTGAAACACTCGGCTGGGTGTTACAAATTCGCGAAAGTCGCCAACTCTACAATCGTGCGGGATTTCAACAAAAACCGCACGCACCGGAAGAGAAAATCTTTCGGAAAAACAACACTGTTGAGGAGGCAAACACCATGGCAGCTACCGAAAAAATCAGAATTCGTCTGAAGAGCTACGATCACACGCTGATCGACCAGTCGGCCGAAAAGATCGTGGAAACCGCCAAGCGCAACGGCGCCGAGGTTTCCGGCCCCATCCCGCTCCCCACCGACAAGGAGATCGTCACCATCCTGCGCGCCGTGCACAAGTATAAGGACAGCAGAGAGCAGTTCGAGATGCGCACCCATAAGCGCCTGATCGACATTCTGAAGCCCTCGGCCAAATGCGTCGATGCGCTCATGAATCTCCAGCTCCCCGCCGGCGTGGAAATCGACCTGAAGGCCTGACCGCTTTTCTGATTAAGAAGAAAAGGCCTGAAGAGCAAAAAAAAGTCCTAAAAAGCGCATTCCCCGCGCCTTCCCATTCGAGGGGGCGCAGGTCATGTTGAGGGGCCTTCCCCTCAACCAATAACCAAACAGGAGGTACACACCATGAAAACAGGCATCATCGGCAAGAAGGTTGGCATGACGCAGATCTTCGACGAAGCCGGAAAGGTTATCCCCGTGACCGTGATCCAGGCCGGCCCCTGCGTGGTCGTCCAGAAGAAGACGGCAGAGAACGACGGATACGACGCGGTGCAGCTCGGCTATGAGGACGCCCCCGCCCGCAAGCTCAACAAGCCCCACAAGGGCCATCTTGCCAAGGCTGGCGAAATCCTGAAGAAATACCTCAAGGAGTTCCGTCTCGACGACGCTGCCGAGAAGAATCTCGGAGACGTGATTACGGTTGAAACCTTCGAGCCTGGCGATAAGATCGACGTTACCGGCGTTTCCAAAGGTAAAGGATATGCCGGCACCATCAAGCGCTTCAACGGAAGCCGCGGCAGAGAGACCCACGGCGGCGGCCCCGTCCACCGTCACGCCGGTTCCATGGGCGCGGGTACCGACCCGTCCCGCATCATGCCCGGCAAGAAGATGCCCGGACAGCTCGGCAATGAGCAGGTCACCGTTCAGAACCTCGACGTGGTCAAGATCGACGCCGAGAACAATCTGCTCATCGTGAAGGGCGCCGTTCCCGGCCCCAAGGGCGGTCTGCTGATCATCAAGTCGGCAGTCAAGGCCTAACCCAAGGAGAAGGAGGAAAAGAAAATGCCTAAGGTATCTGTTGTCGATATGAGCGGCAAGGTGACCGGCGAACTCGATTTGAACGAGAACGTGTTCGGCGCCGAAATCAATAAGTTCGTGCTTCATCAGGCGGTTGTCGCCTATCTGGCCAATCAGCGTCAGGGCAACCAGTCGGCGCTGACCCGCGCCGAGGTCCGCGGCGGCGGCGCCAAGCCGTGGCGCCAGAAGGGAACCGGCCGTGCCCGTCAGGGCTCGATCCGCGCGCCCCAGTGGACGCACGGCGGCGTGGCCTTCGCTCCCAAGCCCCGCAGCTATCGCCTCTCTCTCAACAAGAAGCAGAGACGCATCGCCATGTGCTCCGCCCTCTCCTCCAAGGTGGCGGACGGCGCCATCAAGGTGGTCGACGGCGCATCGTTTGAAGAGATCAAGACCAAAAACGCGGTCAGCTTTCTGTCCGCCATCGGCGCTGCCGGAAAGGTCCTCGTGGTCACCCCCGAAGTCGACCGCAATCTGGTTCTTTCGGCGCGCAACATCCCCGGCGTCAAAACCGCTCCCGTCAACACGCTCAACGTGTATGACATTCTCAACTGCGACTGCTTTGTCGTCATGAAGGACGCCGTGGCCAAACTTGAGGAGGTGTATGCGTAATGAAAACCGCGCACGACATTATCCGGAAGCCGGTCATCACCGAGCGTTCGCTGGCCGGCGTTGCAAACAAGACCTACACCTTTGAGGTGGCGCTCGACGCGAATAAGCACGAGATCAAAAACGCCATTGAAGAGATCTTCAAAGTCAAGGTTGACACCGTCAACACGATGCGGGTCCGCGGCAAGGAGAAGCGCATGGGCGTGCACTCCGGCTTTACCCCCCGCCGCAAGAAAGCCATCGTGAAGCTGACGGCCGACAGCAAGCCCATCGAGTTCTTCGAGGGAATGATCTAACGGAAAGGAGAAGTCACCGCTATGGCAATGAGAAAATTCAACCCCACCTCTCCCGCCCGCAGACAAATGACGGTTTCGACCTTTGAAGGACTGTCCAAGGTGGCGCCCGAGAGAAGTCTTCTTGACACTAAGAAGAAGAACGCCGGCCGCAACAACTACGGCCGCATCACCGTCCGCCATCAGGGCGGCGGAAATCGCCAGAAATACCGCATCATCGACTTCAAGCGCGATCGTCTCGACGCGCCGGCCACCGTGCTGACGCTGGAATACGACCCCATCCGCACCGCAAACATCGCCAAGGTGGAGTATGAAGACGGCGAGCGGCGCTACATCATCGCCCCCAACGGACTCAAGGTGGGCGACGTGGTGCTCAGTTCCGCCGCGGCCGACATCAAGCCCGGCAACTGCCTGCCCCTGGAGAGCATCCCCGTGGGCACCGTGATCCACTGCATCGAGCTCTACCCCGGCAAGGGCGCACAGCTTGTGCGCAGCGCCGGCAACGCGGCCCAGCTGATGGCCAAGGAGGGTAAATACGCGCAGGTGCGTCTGCCCTCCGGTGAGGTTCGCCTCATCCGGCTCGACTGCAAGGCCACGATCGGACAGGTCGGCAACATCGACCATGAGAACATGTCGATCGGTAAGGCCGGCCGCAAGCGCCACATGGGTATCCGGCCGACGGTGCGCGGTTCGGTCATGAACCCGGTCGACCACCCGCACGGCGGCGGCGAAGGCCGCTCCCCCATCGGCCGCCCTGGCCCTGTCACCCCTTGGGGCAAGCCTACGCTTGGATACAAGACGCGTTCAAAGAAGAACAAGAACGACAAGTTTATCGTCAAGCGCAGAAACAGCAAATAATGGAGGTCGAAAGGAGGCCGTAACCCCATGAGCAGAAGCATTAAAAAGGGGCCGTTCGTACAGCCCGTGTTACTCAAGCGTATCGAGGAAATGAACGCCACCGGCGAGAAGCGTGTGCTCAAGACCTGGTCGAGAGCGTCCACCATCTTTCCCGCCTTTGTCGGCCACACCATCGCCGTTCACGACGGCAGAAAGCATGTGCCGGTCTATGTGACCGAGGACATGGTCGGCCATAAGCTGGGTGAATTCGCCCCCACCAGAACCTTTAAGGGACATGCCGGTTCCAAGACCAGCAATTCCGGAAAGTAAGGCTGGAACTTCAAAGGAGGAAAACAAAGTGGAAGCCAGAGCGAACGTACAATTCGTCCGCATTGCGCCCCGCAAGGTGGGCGTTGTGCTGGATCTGATCCGCGGCAAGGACCTGGAAACCGCCATGGCCATTGTGAAAAATACGCCCAAGGCCGCCAGCGAGCCCATCGGCAAGCTGCTGAAGTCTGCCGCCGCCAATGCGGAAAACAACTTTTCGATGAATCGCGACGCCCTGTATGTTGCAGAGACCTTTGTCTCCCCCGGCCCCACTCTGAAGAGAGTGATGCCCCGTGCGCAGGGTCGGGCATTCCGCATCAACAAGAGAACCTCTCACATCACCGTGGTTCTCAAAGAGAAAGAATAAGGAGGCTTACGAATGGGACAGAAAGTGAATCCCCACGGTCTTAGAGTGGGTGTCATCAAAGACTGGGACTCCCGTTGGTTTGCCGACGACAGCAAGTTCGGTGACCTTCTCGTGGAGGACGATAAGATCCGCAAGTATCTGAAGAAGACCCTTTACAACGCAGGTGTGCCGAGAATCGAGATCGAGCGCGCCGGCGGAAAAGTGCATATCATGGTGCACTGCGCCAAACCCGGCATGGTGATCGGCAAGGGCGGCACCGAGATCGAGAAGCTCCGTCTGGCGCTGGAGAAGATGCTCGGCAAGCCCGTGGTGCTCGACACCGTGGAGGTCAAGAACCCCGATCTCAACGCGCAGCTGGTGGCCGAGAATATCGCCGCACAGCTCGAGAAAAGAATCTCCTTCCGCCGCGCCATGAAGCTGGCCATCGGCCGCGCCATGCGGCTGGGCGCCCGTGGGATCAAGACCGCCGTGGGCGGCCGTCTGGGCGGCGCCGAGATCGCGCGCTCCGAGAGCTATCACGAAGGGACCATCCCGCTGCAGACCCTGCGCGCCGATATCGACTACGGTTTTGCGGAAGCCCACACCACCTATGGCCGCATCGGCGTGAAGGTTTGGATCTACAAGGGAGAGGTGCTCCCCGCTGTGAAGCGTCCTACGAACCGCAAGGAAGGAGGAGCGGACCATGTTAATGCCTAAAAGAGTGAAATACCGCAGAGTCCACCGCGGTCGTATGACCGGTAAGGCCCTGCGCGGCAACGTGGTCAGCCAGGGCGAATACGGCCTGATGGCTACGGAGCCGGGCTGGATCACCAGCAATCAGATCGAGGCCGCCCGTATCGCGCTGACCCGCTTTACGCGCCGTGCCGGTAAGGTGTTTATCAAGATTTTCCCCGACAAGCCTGTGACCGAGAAGCCGGCCGAGACCCGAATGGGTTCCGGTAAGGGCTCGCCCGAATACTGGGTCGCCGTTGTCAAGCCCGGCCGCATCCTCTTTGAGATGGAAGGCGTTCCCGAGGCCGATGCGCGCGAGGCGATGAGGCTTGCCATGCACAAGCTGCCTGTCAAGTGCAAGTTTGTCAAGCGGGAAGACTCGCAAGTGGAGGGTGACGCGTAATGACGATGAAAGAAATCCGCAAGCTCAGCCCTGCTGAGCTGCAGAGCTCCTTAAAGGACGCCAAGAGCGAGCTGATGAACCTGCGCTTCCAGCACGCCGTCAACCAGCTCGACAATCCTCTGAAGATTGCCGAGGTCAAAAAGACCATCGCCCGCCTGATGACCGTTCTCCGTGAGAACGAACTTAAGGCCAAGGCTTAAGAGGAGGAGAAGACGTGAGCGAGAGAGCATTCAGAAAGACCCGCGTCGGCAAGGTCGTGTCCGACAAGATGGATAAAACCATCGTGGTGGCCGTGGAAAACCGCGTGGCCCACCCGCTGTATAAGAAGATTGTCAAACGCACATACAAACTCAAGGCGCATGACGAAAACAACGAGTGCCGCGTCGGCGACAAAGTGCTGGTGATGGAGACCCGTCCGCTGTCCAAGGACAAGAGATGGCGCCTCGTGGAGATCGTCGAAAAGGCGAAGTAATCCGACATGCCACGAGAAGTGTGGCCGAAAGGACGTAAGGAGGAAACACCATGATTCAAATGCAGACCTTACTGAAGGTGGCCGACAACACCGGCGCCAAAGAGCTCATGTGCATTCGTGTCTTGGGCGGCACCGGCAGAAAATATGCCGGGATCGGCGATGTTGTGGTGGCTTCTGTAAAAAAGGCCGCCCCCGGCGGCATGGTCAAAAAGGGCGAGGTGGTGCGCGCCGTCATCGTGCGGACCGCCAAGGGGACTCAGCGCGCTGACGGCTCGTATATCCGGTTCGACGAGAACGCCGCCGTCATCATCCGTGAGGACAAAAACCCCAGAGGTACCCGTATCTTTGGGCCGGTTGCCCGCGAGCTTCGTGACAGAGACTATATGAAGATCCTGTCTCTGGCCCCTGAAGTGCTGTAAGGGAGGAACGAGGACATGAGGAAGAAGATTCACGTCAAAACCGGCGACACCGTGATGGTGATCTCCGGCAAGGATAAGGGCAAGACCGGCAAGGTTCTTGAGGTGTCCCCCAAGGAGGGGAAGGTCATCGTTGAGGATCTCAACATCGTGACCAAGCATGTGAAGCCCCGCCGTGAGGGCGAGGCCGGCGGCATCATGAAGGTGCCGGGCGCCATGTACGCCTCCAAGGTCATGCTCTACTGCTCCAAGTGCAAGAAAGCCACCCGCATTGCCCACAAGATCACGGGCGACAGCAAGGTGCGTGTCTGCAAGCACTGCGGCGCAGAGCTGTAAGGAAAGGGAGGATCGTAACACATGGCACGCTTAAAGGACTTCTACAAGAATGAGGTTGCTCCGGCACTCATGAAGAAATTTGCCTATAAGAGCCCGATGCAGATCCCGCGCTTCGACAAGGTGGTTGTCAACGTTGGCTGCGGCGACGCCAAGGACAACCTCAAGGCCATTGAGGCCATCTGCGGAGATATCGCCGCCATCACCGGCCAGAAGCCGGTGGTCGTCAAGGCCAGAAAGTCCGTCGCCAACTTCAAGCTGCGTGAGGGGATGCCGGTTGGCGTCAAGGTCACGCTGCGCGGCGACCGGATGTTTGAATTCATCGACCGTCTCTTCAATGTGGCGCTGCCCCGCGTGCGCGACTTCCGCGGCATCAATGCCAACGGATTCGACGGCCGCGGCAACTATGCCTTCGGACTCAGGGAGCAGCTGATTTTCCCCGAGATCGAGTATGACAAGGTGGATCAGGTCCGCGGTATGGATATCGCCTTTGTCACCACCGCCAAGACCGACGAAGAGGCCCGTGAGCTGCTCACCCTGATGGGCGCGCCCTTCGCCAAGTAAAGGAGGAACACGCTTTGGCTAAGACATCGATGAAGATTAAGCAGAGCAGACCGCAGAAGTTCACCACCCGGGAGTATAACCGCTGCAAGATCTGCGGCCGTCCCCATGCCTATCTGCGCAAATACGGCATCTGCCGCATCTGCTTCAGAGAGCTGGCCTATAAGGGCCAGATCCCCGGCGTGCGCAAGGCGAGCTGGTAAGCTTTGCTTTCAGACAACCCCCGCTTTGTGAGGGCGCAGCCCTTTCAAATACAACAATCAGGAGGAAATGAGAATGCAGACAACCGACGCGATTGCCGATATGCTGACTCGCATTCGCAATGCAAGTGCCGCAAAGCACCCCACCGTCGAAGTACCTGCTTCCAACATGAAGAAGGCCATCGCCTCGATTCTTTTGGAAGAAGGATATATCAAGGGCTTCGAGGTTGTGGACGACGGCCGTCAGGGCACCATTAAGATCGTTTTGAAGTACGGCAAGGATAAGATCCCTGCCATCACCGGAATCAAGCGCGTCTCCAAGCCGGGACTGCGCATTTACTCCGGCTGCAAGGACATGCCGCAGGTCATCCGCGGCCTGGGCGTTGTCATCGTTTCGACGAGCAAGGGCGTCATCACCGACAAGCAGGCGAAAGAGCTCAATGTCGGCGGTGAGGTTCTGGCCTACGTCTGGTAAAGGGAGGGAGTCGAATGTCTAGAATCGGAAGAGCCCCCATCGCCATCCCTGCCGACGTGGAGGTCAAGATCGAGGGGCAGCATATCGCCGTGAAGGGCCCCAAGGGCACTCTGGAGATGAACTATCATCCCGAGATGACCGTGAAGGTGGAAGACGGCGTCATCAAGGTGGAGCGTCCCAGCGACGACAAGCAACACCGCTCGCTGCACGGCCTCACCCGCACCCTGATCGCCAATATGATCCATGGCGTGCATGAGGAGTTCACCAAGACCCTCGAGGTCAACGGCGTGGGCTATCGTGCCCAGAAGCAGGGCAGTCAGCTTGTGATGAACCTGGGCTTTTCTCACCAGGTCGTGGTGGACGAGATCCCCGGCATCTCGATCGACGTGCCTGCCCCCAACAAGGTCATCATCCGCGGTCCCGACAAGCAGAAGGTCGGACAGTTTGCCGCAGAGGTGCGCGAGAAGCGCCCGCCGGAGCCTTATAAGGGCAAGGGCATCAAATACGACTACGAGGTCATTCGCCGCAAGGAAGGCAAGGCCGGTAAGAAGGCTTAAGGAAAGGAGAGCCCGCGTTATGGTTCATCGTAAAGACAGCAATCAACTCAGACTGAGAAGACATAGACGCGTCAGAGGCAAGATCTCCGGCACGGCCGAGCGCCCGAGACTGTGTGTCTACCGTTCTCTTGCCAACATCTATGCACAGGTCATCGACGATGTGAAGGGCGTCACGTTGGCGGCGGCCTCCTCCCTGGACAAGGACTTTGACGGATACGGCGGAAACAAGGAAGCGGCAAAGGCCGTTGGTCTCGCCATCGCCAAGAAAGCGCTGGACGCCGGTGTGACCGAGGTCGTGTTTGACCGCGGCGGCTACGTCTATGGCGGACGCATCCAGCAGCTTGCCGAGGGCGCCCGTGAGGGCGGCCTGAAGTTCTGAGAGGAAGGAGAACGAGAATGGCTAGAATTGACGCTGCAACACTTGACCTTCAGGAAAAAGTTGTTGCGATCAACCGCGTATCCAAGACCGTCAAGGGCGGCAGAATCTTCAAGTTTGCCGCCATCGTCGTCGTGGGAGACGGCAACGGCCATGTAGGCTGCGGTCTCGGCAAGGCCTCCGAGGTGCCCGATGCAATCCGCAAGGGGCTGGAGGACGCCAAGAAGAATATCGTTGAGGTGTCCCTGAAGGGAACCACCATTCCCCATGAGGTCATCGGAAAGTTCGGCGCCGGCGAAGTGCTGCTCAAGCCCGCCGCACCCGGCACCGGCGTGATCGCCGGCGGAGCCGTGCGCGCCGTGGTGGAGATGGCCGGAATCAAGGACATCCGTACCAAGTCGCTTCGCTCCAACAACGCCCACAACGTGGTCAATGCCACGCTGCAGGGTCTGAAGAGCCTGCGCAACGCCGAACAGGTGTCTGCCGTGCGCGGCAAACAGATCGGTGAAATCTTGGGTTAAGGAGGGGTTGACAATGAGCAAGACGATTGAAATCAAGCTGGTCAAATCCCTGAACGGAAGAAACAAAAAGCATATTGCAACCGCCTATTCCCTGGGCCTTCGCCGTCCGGGACATACGACGGTGCAGCCCGACAATGAGGCCACCAGAGGGAAGATCGCACAGATCCGTTACCTGGTGGAAGTGAAGTAATTCCGCTTGTGAAGGAGGTGCAATCAGCTATGAAGCTTCATGAACTCAGTCCCGCAGAGGGTTCTACTGCTGAGAGAAAGCGCAAAGGCCGCGGCATCGGTTCCGGAAACGGAAAAACCGCCGGCAAAGGCCATAAGGGTCAGAAGGCGCGCTCCGGCGGCGGCGTCCGTCCCGGTTTTGAGGGCGGCCAGATGCCTCTGCAGAGACGTCTGCCCAAGCGGGGCTTCACCAATGCCCGCTTCCGCGTAACCTACGCGAATGTGAATTGTAAGGATCTCGAAAAAGCGTTTGAAGCCGGCGCCACCGTGGACGTGGCCGCTCTTAAGGCTGCCGGTCTGATTAAAAAGACCTTTGACGGCGTCAAAGTTCTGGGCAACGGCGAACTGACCAAAAAGCTCGATGTGAAGGTTCAGGCCTACTCTGCTGCTGCCAAGGAAAAGATTGAGGCTGCGGGGGGTAAGGCTGAGGTGGTTGAATTATGATCGAAACCATCAAAAACGCTTGGAAAATTGACGATCTTCGCAAGAAGATGCTCTTCACCATGATGGTGATCGTGCTCTTCCGGTTTGGCGCCAAGATTCCGGTCCCGTTTTTGGATGCGACCGTGCTGCAGACATATATGAAGGTCAACAGCGGAACCATTTTCAGCTATCTCGATATGCTCTCCGGCGGCGCCTTTTCTCAGGCCACCGTGTTTGCCATGTCGATCAGCCCGTATATCAACGCCTCCATTATCATTCAGCTGCTCACCGTTGCGGTGCCTTCGCTGGAGCAGCTCGCCAAGGAGGGTGACGAAGGCCGCAAGAAGCTGACCGCTTACACCCGCTATCTGACCGTCGCCATCGCGCTGCTTCAGGGCTTCGGCTACTATGCCGTGCTCAACAGCAGAGGCGCGGTGAAATACCCCGGCGCCTTCACCTGCATCGTGATCCTGATGACCTTTACCGCAGGAACCACGCTGCTCATGTGGATGGCTGAGCAGATCAACAACTACGGAATCGGAAACGGCATTTCCATCATCCTGTTTTCCGGTATCGTGGCGCGTGCGCCTTCCGCCGTGTCGAACATGATCGCCTATATCAAGTATGGCCAGCTCAACATCTTCCTGGCCCTTCTGATCCTGGTGGTGGCCGTGCTGCTGGTCGCGCTGGTGGTGCTTGTGACCAACGCCGAGCGCAGAATCCCCGTGCAGTATGCCAAGCGCGTGGTCGGAAGAAAGATCTACGGCGGCCAGTCGACCCACCTTCCGGTCAAGGTCAACGGCACCGGCGTTCTGCCCGTCATCTTTGCGCAAAGCTTTATCTCCATCCCCGCCACCATCGGCTCTTTCCTTCCCGCGCCGGCCGAGGGCGGATTTTGGGAGGCCGTGCTCAAGGCATTCCAGCCCACCTCCCTGTTCTACGCGATCCTGTATACCATCTTTATTGTGGGCTTCTCCTTCTTCTATATTTCCATGACCTACAATCCCGTGGAAATGGCCAACAACCTCAAGAAGAACGGCGGCTTTGTCCCCGGCATCCGCCCCGGCAGACCCACATCCGAGTATATTTCCCGCATCCTGAGCAAGATCACCTTCTTTGGCTCCTGGTTCCTGGTCTTTATCGCCATCCTGCCCATCATCTGCTCCTGGTTCCTGCCGGTCAACATCTCGCTGGGCGGCACGACCATCATCATCCTTGTGGGCGTTGCGCTGGAGACCGTCAAGCAGATGGAGTCTCTGATGCTCATGCGTCATTACAAGGGCTTCCTGGAGTAAGAACCGGGCCGGTCCGGCCGGAGCCCGCTGCCGCCTGAGAGCAGGCAGCACTGCGGAGAGAAGGCCGGCGGCCGCACCCCGTTCCGCAGCCTCTGCCGCCTGTGGCGGCAGTTGGACGGGAGAGGGTTGAAAAACCCTTTGGCGGGGTATGGTTGAAACAGTGAAATATTGAAGAGGGCGGCCCGAGCGCGGTTTCGCGCGCCATGCGGCGTTGGTGAAGATCAAGCCGCCGGCGGGAAACCGCTCTCTTCCGAGAAGTTGAGGGATCGAGCTATGAATATCATCTTTTTGGGCGCTCCCGGTGCCGGAAAAGGCACTCAGGCCGCCATTGTCAGCGAAAAACTGAACATTCCCACCATCTCCACCGGCAACCTGCTGCGCGCCGCGATTGCGGCCGGGACCAAGGCAGGGCTGGAGGCCAAGTCCTACATGGATCAGGGCGCCCTGGTGCCCGACGCCACCGTGGTTGCGGTGCTCAAAGACCGCATCGCGGCGGAGGACTGTGCAAACGGATTTATTCTCGACGGATTTCCCCGCAACATCGCGCAGGCCGAAGTGCTGGAGCAGCTCGGCGTTGCGATCGATTTGGTGATTTCCATCGAAGTGCCGGATGAGGAGATCATGGCCCGCATGTCGGGCCGCCGCGTCTGCCTGAAGTGCGGCGCGACCTTCCACATCGTCAACGCGCCCTCCGCGGCCGGCGACAAGTGCGACAAGTGCGGCGAACCGCTTACCATCCGCGCCGACGACAAGCCCGAAACTGTGGCCGACCGTCTGAAGGTATACCACGAGCAGACCGAGAGCCTCAAGACCTACTACGGCGCGAAGGGCGTTCTGGCCGAGGTAAAGGGCAGCGGCATCGAAAGCACAACCCGACTGATCATGGCGGTCATCGAAGGAGCTGCTCTGTGATTACCCTGAAAGGTCAGAGTGAACTCATCCTCATGCGTGAGGCCGGCCGTATCGCCTCTGCGGCGCTGCGACTGGGAGGGAGCATGGTGCGCCCGGGAATCTCCACCCTGGAGCTCGACCGGGCCATGCACAAATTTATCCTGGAGCAGGGAGCAATCCCCTCTTTCTTAGGCTATGCCGGATATCCCGCCACCGCCTGCATTTCGATCAACGAGCAGGTGATCCACGGGATCCCCGACCACCGCGTGCTCTGCGAGGGCGACATTGTCAGTATCGACGTGGGAGCCATCTACAAGGGCTACCAGGGAGACAACGCGGCGACCTTCCCCTGTGGGGGAATCTCGCCCGAGGCACAGCGCCTGATCGACGTGACGCGCCGCAGCTTCTTTGAAGGCATCCGCTATGCAAAGCCGGGGTTCCGGCTGGGCGATATCGGTTTTGCGATCCAGAGCTATGTGGAAAACGAAGGGTTTTCCGTGGTGCGCCAGTATGTGGGGCACGGGATCGGGACCGAGATGCACGAGGACCCGGAGGTGCCGAACTATGGGATGCGCGGCCGCGGCGTTCGTCTCATGAAGGGCATGACGCTGGCCATCGAGCCCATGGTCAACCAGGGCGCATATGACGTGAAGGTGCTCAAAAACGGATGGACGGTCGTCACAGCCGACGGAAAACTTTCGGCCCATTACGAGAACACCCTTGCCGTGACAGACGGCGAGCCCGAGATCCTGACAGTGTGCAATCTGGAGGAATGAGCATGACGGATTGCCATGTGGGAGATGTGGTGCGTTCGACGAAGGGGCACGATGCGGGAGGGCTCTTTCTCGTGCTCGAGGCGGGAGAAACCCATCTTCTGCTGGCAGACGGGAAATGCAGGAAGCTGTCGCACCCCAAGCGAAAGAGCCGCCGGCACGTTGAGCGGCTGCAGCGGCCGGAATCGCTTGAAGTGCCGGCGTCAGACCGCGCGCTGAGAAAAGTGCTTTCCGCCTTGGCGGAGAGCCAAACACGATGAGGAAGAAAGGGAGGTATTTGCTTGTCCAAAGACGATGTATTTGAGCTGGAAGGACGTGTCGTTGAGGCGCTGCCCAATGCGATGTTCCAAGTGAAGCTGGAAAACGGCCATGTGATTTTGGCCCACATTTCCGGCAAGCTCCGCATGAATTTCATTCGCATTCTGCCGGGAGACAAGGTCACGGTTGAGGTTTCGACCTACGATCCCACCCGCGGCAGGATCACATGGAGAGGTAAATAGCCACCGTAAGGCGGGCGGCCGGTCTGCCCGCAAAAAAGGAGGAATACACCATGAAAGTGAGACCCAGTGTCAAGCCGATGTGCGAGAAGTGCAAGATCATCAAGCGCAAGGGCAAGGTTATGGTTATCTGCGAAAACCCCAAGCATAAGCAGCGTCAGGGCTGAGCGGGAAATCGCCCGAAATATCAGGCGGCCTGAAAGCGCCGCCGCTCAAAGAACACTAACGGAGGTGTACCGGAAAATATGGCAAGAATTGCTGGCGTTGACCTTCCCAGAGAGAAAAGAGTGGAGATCGGTCTGACCTACATCTACGGCATCGGCAGAACCAGCGCGACCAAGATCCTCGAGGCAACGGGCATCAACCCCGACACCCGCGTGAAGGATCTGACCGAAGATGAGGTCGTTAAGCTCCGCGACTGCATCGATCACAACTATCATGTGGAAGGCGACCTGCGCCGTGAGAACGGCCTCAACATCAAGCGCCTGACCGAGATCGGCTGCTACCGCGGTCTGCGCCACAGAAGAGGTCTTCCCGTGAGAGGACAGCGCACCAAGACCAACGCGAGAACCCGCAAGGGTCCGAAGAAGACCATCGCGAACAAGAAGAAGTAAAGGAGGGACATGCAAAGTGGCTAAGGTTCAGAAAAAAGGCGCCACCAGAAGACGCCGTGAGAAAAAGAACATTGAAAGAGGCGCTGTGCATATCAGCTCCACCTTCAACAATACCATTGTGACCATTACCGACGTGAACGGAAACGCCATTTCGTGGGCGTCCTCCGGCGGGCTGGGCTTCCGCGGATCGAGAAAGTCGACGCCCTACGCCGCGCAGACCGCTGCCGAAACCGCGGCCAAGGCTGCCATGGAGCACGGCCTCAAGAGCGTTGAGGTTTTTGTGAAAGGCCCCGGCGCAGGCCGTGAGGCTGCGATCCGTGCGCTGCAGACCGCAGGGCTCGAGGTCAGCCTGATCAAAGATGTGACCCCCATTCCCCACAACGGCTGCCGTCCGCCCAAGAGAAGAAGAGTTTAATGGAGGTGTAACCCAAATGGCAAGATATACAGACGCTGTCTGCCGTCAGTGCCGCCGAGAGGGCCAGAAGCTGTTCCTGAAAGGCGAGCGGTGCTACAGCGAGAAGTGTGCGATCAACCGTCGCTCCTTTGCTCCCGGCCAGCATGGCAAGGCGAGAAAGAAGCTCAGCGAGTATGGCCTCCAGCTCAGAGAAAAGCAGAAAGCGCGCCGGTACTACGGTGTTCTCGAGAGCCAGTTCGCGCACTACTTCGAGATGGCCGAGAGAAAGTCCGGCATCACCGGTGAAAACCTGCTTCAGATTCTGGAAAGCCGCCTGGACAACGCCGTCTACCGTCTGGGATTCGCCATGAGCCGTCCCGAGGCACGGCAGCTGGTGGTTCACGGACATTTTACGGTCAACGGCAAGAAGGTCGACGTGCCCTCATATCTGCTCAAGGCGGACGATGTGATCGCCGTGAGCCCCAAGAGCCGTCAGAGCGAGAAGTTTAAGGTTATCGCCGAGGCCAATGCCAACCGACCCGTTCCGAGCTGGCTCGAGGTCGACCGTGAAAACCAGAGTGGCAAGGTTGTTTCGCTCCCCGCCAGAGATCAGATTGACCTTGACATTCAAGAGACCCTCATCGTCGAGCTGTACTCCAAATAAAGAAAAGCAGGCGGCATACACGACGTGGAAGCCGCTGTGGGCATTTGTTGGAGCACTGCGGCGCAAGATTTTGCGCCGCGCCACACCAATTTAATAAGGAGGGTTTTCATGATTGAGATTGAGAAGCCGCGTCTGGACACGGAGTTTCTTTCCGAAGATGGCTCTTTCGGCCGTTTTGTCGTGTCTCCCCTGGAACGGGGTTATGGAACCACGCTTGGCAATTCGCTGCGCAGAGTTCTGCTCTCCTCGCTTCCCGGCTATGCGGCGACCTCCATTAAAATCGCAGGGGTTCAGCATGAGTTTTCCACTGTGAAGGGCGTCAAGGAAGATGTGACTGAGATTGTTCTCAACATCAAAGAGCTCATTGTGCGGCTGTATGGCGACGAGGACAAAACCGCGACCATTGAGGCAGAGGGACCCTGTGTGGTCACTGCCGGCGATATCATCTGCGACTCTGAGGTTGAGATCCTCAATCCGGAGCTGCACATCGCAACCATTGGAGAGGGCGGAAGCCTCAACATGCAGCTCACGCTGTCGCGGGGACGCGGATACGTTTCCGCCGATCAGAACAAAAACGAGCTGCCTCCCGAGATCGACCTGATCCCCATCGATTCGATTTACACTCCCGTCATCAAGGCCAACTATTTTGTGGAGGCCACCCGCGTTGGGCAGGTGACCAATTACGATAAGCTGACCATTGAAGTGACGACCAATAAAACCATTACCGCGAAGGAAGCGCTTTCCTACGGCGCAAAGATCATGAGCGAGCACCTCAACCTGTTCATCGATCTGTCGGACGAGGCGAAAAAGGCCGAAGTGATGATCATCAAGGAAGAGGACCGCAAGGAAAAGGTGCTGGAGATGAGCATTGAAGAGCTCGACCTTTCCGTTCGCTCGTTCAACTGCCTCAAGCGCGCCGGAATCAACACGGTGGAAGACATCATCAAGCACACCGATGAGGATATGATGAAGGTTCGCAACCTTGGCAGAAAGTCGCTTGAGGAAGTCATTTCCAAGATTGAAAGCCTGGGCCTTTCGCTTCGCAAAGAAGAGGAGTAGAAGAGCTGCCCGGAAGCAAAATCTGAACGAAGGAGGTAACAGACAATGCCCGGAACCCGTAAACTCGGCAGACCGACCGACCATCGTCGCGCCATGCTCAGAGCGATGACCACCTATCTGCTGGAGAACGAGAGAATCGAAACCACGGTAACCCGTGCCAAAGAGGTCTCTGCCATGGCGGACAAGATGATCAGCCTTGGCAAGGCCGGAGACCTGCACAGCAAGCGTCAGGCTCTTGCATATATCACCAAACGTGAGGTCGTCTCCAAGCTGTTCGATGAAATCGCGCCCCGCTATGAGAACAGAAACGGCGGCTACACCCGTGTGATCAAAACCGGCCCCCGCCGCGGCGACGCCGCCGAGATGGCCATTCTTGAACTCGTGAAATAAGGCGAAATGCCGCCGCTTTTCCGGCGGGAGACTTCGCCGGAACAAGTGAAAAAGGTCTAGGATGCCAGCCTCGCATCCTAGACCTTTTTGCTGTTTGAAGGGAAAGGCTGCAGGGAGTCCTTTTGCGTCGAGCGAAGAGCCTCTTGCGGCGCAAAGGCTTCCCCGAAAGCCTGCCGAAGGGGCGAGCCTGCTTGTTCTCTCTGCATGCAGGGAGCTTCAACTCTCTGCGGCACAGGGGCTTATCTCCGGTAGCCGGTGCTCCGGTCCACCGTGCTGCACATCTCTCCGCCGGCCACGAAGGCGCTCAGATTGTGGGCGGCGATGCGCACGATACGGTTCAAGGTTTCCCGCAGGTAGAATCCGCCGGCGATATGGGGGGTCAGGATCACATTGTCCATATCCCAGAGCGGGTTGTCTGCCGGCAGGGGTTCCGGATCGAAGACGTCCAGAATGGCGCCGGAGAGGTCGCCGTTTCGCAGGGCCTCGATCAGGTCTTCGGTGTTGACGCTGTTGCCGCGGCCCACGTTGATGAGAATCGCGCCGGGCTTTAGCAGCTTGAAGCGTTCTTTGCACATGAGCCCGGTTGTGGCGGGAGTGTTTGGCAGGGAAAGGGCCACGATGTCGGCCCTGGGCAGCAGACTGTCGAATTCCTCGATGAGGTGCAGCTCGTCGACGCCCTCCGGCGGCTCCCCGGGACGGCGCTTCACGCCGATGGTATAGGCGCCGAGAGCCTTTGCCTTCCGGCAGAAGGCGGCGCCGATGTCTCCCAGCCCGACGCTGAGAACCGTGCTGCCGCTGATGGAGCGGATGGGGCCGAGGGCCTTCCACTCGTGTCGGGTCTTCTGCCTGTCGTAAAGATGCAGATGCTTGTAGAGCATGATGGTGGTGCCGATCATATACTCCGAAATCGTGAGGCCGTAGGCGCCGGTGGCGTTGGTCAGGATCACGTTCTCAGGGAGCACGCCCGGCCGACAATAGGTATCGGCTCCGGCGGAGGAAAGCTGAAGCCATTTGAGCCGTTCGGCCTGCTTCAAAGCGGCAGGGGGCACGTTTCCGATGAGAATATCCGCCTGGCGGAGTTCCTCCTCCCCGGGCGATTTCACATAGTGAAAATCACCCTCCGGCGCCGCGGCCTCCAGCCAGCCCCGCTGCTCTTCGTCCAGATTGAGCGCAACAAGAATTCGCATGTTTGCAACCTCCAAGGGTAGTTTTTTTCCATTATACCACGAACGCGCGGATGCGCAAGACGCCGGATTGCCGAAAAAGAGGATCGGCCTTGCGGAGAGGGCTGATGCAAGCATGCAAACATTGATTTTCGAAGGGGAGTGTGCCATACTCTACCTTGAGAGAACACCTTTGCGGAGGAACGGATATGAAGGCGAAAAACGGGCGGCTCACGGTGGGAAAGAGGACGATGGAGTATCTCAAATTCGGCAGCGGCGAGCAGGCTCTATTTTTGATCCCGGGGCTTGGCGACGGGCTTCGAACGGTCAAGGGCCTGGCGCGGGCCTTTTCTCTCCAGTATCGCAGGCTGGCAAAGAAACGCACGGTCTATGTGCTCAGCCGCGTGAACGAGCTTCCCGAGGGGTATACCACCCGCAGTATGGCAGCCGACCTCTCGGCAGCCATGGATGTGCTTGGACTCGATAAGGTCGATCTCATCGGGGTCTCGCAGGGCGGGATGATCGCCCAGTGGTTTGCCGTCGACTACCCCGAGCGGCTGGGCAGACTGGTGCTCACCGTCACGGCGGCAAGGCCGAATCCTATGAGCCTCGGCTGTTTGGAGCGATGGCTCGCCTTTGCGGAAAAAGGGGACTATGCCGGACTGACGATCGATACGGCGGAGGTTTCCTATACCGAAAAGACTCTCAAATGGATGAGGCTCATGAACCCGCTGCTGACACGGATCGGCAGGCCGAAGGGTTTTGACCGGTTTCGCGTGCAGGCCATCTCCTGCCTGGAGCACAATGCCTTCGACCGTCTGCCGGAGATCCGGGCGGAAACGCTGATTTTAGGGGCGGAGGAAGATCAGATCGTAGGCGCGGAGGGGTCCAGAGAGCTTGACCGGCAGATTCCCCACAGCCGGCTCTATCTCTATAAGGGGTATGGGCACGGGGTTTACTACGAGAAGAAAAAGGATTGGCTTGAGCGGATCTGCGCCTTTTTGCAGATTTAGGCAGGAGCTTTGAAAAAGAGAGCCCAAAAACCCATTGTGCTTTGGGAAAAAGTGCGATATGATAGAATGCAGGAAATAACTGATATTGGGGGAAGAAACGAGCATGAGCAAGATCGAAACCAGCGTTGGTGAAGCGGCCGAATTCTATGAGAAAACACTCTCCAGTGCCGAAATCTACAACGGAAAGATCATTCACGTCAGACGCGACGAGGTGGAGCTCCCGGGCGGGAGCCACACGGTGCGCGAGGTGGTGTCCCACAACGGCGGAGTGGGGATTGTGGCGCTCGACGAAGAGGACAATGTTTTGCTGGTGCGCCAGTATCGCTATCCCGTCGGGCAGGAGCTGATCGAGATTCCGGCGGGGACCCTCAAAAAAGGAGAAGACCCCATGGTGTGCGGGCTCCGGGAACTCAAGGAGGAAACCGGCGCCACAGCCGGACGCTTTACGTCGCTGGGATCGATTCTCTGCTCCCCCGGCTTTTGCAATCAGCGGCTCTATCTCTATTTGGCAGAAGACCTCTCCTTCGGGGAGCTGAAGCTTGATGACGATGAGTTCCTCTCCGGCTTTCGGATGCCCTTGACAGAACTGGTAGAGCGGGTGATGTCTGGGGAGATCGACGACTGCAAGACGGTCGCCGGGGTTCTGAAAGTCTGGGAGTTGCGTCAAAAATAACTGCAATTTTACAGTTTATTTACATTTTGTGCATGTGCCCTTCACAAAGAACCGTTAAAATGTAGGTGAAGGTTGAGAATCCCCCTCCTTTTTTGAATTTGAGTATAGCAAAAAGACCGCCGCGAACCGCCGAATTCGCAGCGGTCTTTTTGTTGTCGGGACAGCCGTTTGCGCGTGAGAGTCAGAGGGGGAATCCGAAGCAGGGGAAGGCAGGGAATGAAAGACGCTTGGATCAAGGAAAGCTCTGTCGGCAGAGCATCGATGAAGGCATATCGTCCAATCTCCCGGAATCGGCGCGGCGCAGGGTTTGAAAACAAAGCAAAATCAGGCAGTCCCAAAGGGGCTGCCTGATTTAAAAAAAGAATCAACTTGCAAACGATCTGGCGTGAACTGCCGCAGGGAAACGCTCGCTCTTTCGAGGCAATGCGCGAAGAGCGGGGCTGTTGAAAAAAGCTCCGTTTTGTGCGCTCCTGCTTGCGCCGATGCGCGCTTCATTGCGCCGATCCCCCTGCAAGGACGCTCATGTGCGCCTGTCGCCCCAGAAGAAGATGGATACGGTGCCAGGGCCTGTGTGACTGCCGATGGTGGCCCCGATGGGATAGATCAAAACTCTGCCGTTCAGCTTTTTGAACCGCGCTTCGATCAGAGCGGCAAGCTCGGCCGCATCTTCCCCGCAGAGCGAGTGGCAGAGGAAGCACTTTCCGGAATAGTCCAGACCACCTTCGGCGTGCTGCTCCATAAGCTCCACGGTGCGCTCCAAAACGTGCCGCTTTCCGCGAACCTTCTCCCTCGGGACCAGATGCCCGGCGGCGTCCATATTCAGCAGCGGGCAGATATTCAGGGCTTTCCCGAAGAAGCCGGCCGTTTTGGAGATGCGGCCTCCCCTGATATAAAAGGTGAGATCGGTGGAATAGAACCAGTGGTGCAGGTTCAGCTTGTGCTCTTCGATCCAGGCATAGAGACTGTGGATCTCCATGCCCTCATCCCGCTTTGCTGCGAGTGTATCCATAATCAGTCCGTAGCCGCTGGAGGCTCCGAGAGAATCCACGATATAGAGGGTCCGGTCGGGAAATTCCTCTTTCAGCGCTGCACCGGCAACGCAGGCCGCGGCGTAGGTGCCGGACAGCCCGGACGACAGCGTGACATGCAGAACGTCCTGTCCCGCTGCCAAAAAGGGGCGGAAGAAGGCCAGGTACTCCCCCACAGAAACCTGTGAAGTTTTGGTTTCGGCGCCCGCCTCCATTCGGGAAAAGAGCTCTTTGGGAGATATGGTCCTGCCCATATCGTCGGGATAGCTTACGCCGTCCAGCTCAAAGTGGAAAAACACAACAGGAATGCGAAGGCGCTTGAAGTGCGCTTCGGAAAGATCTGCCGTAGAACAGCAGGTAATCACATAACGATCCATCTCATTCTCCTTTCTGAGGATCCGCTTGACAAGCAGTGGGGGCAATTCTATAATGAAAACGGGCGGTGATATGAAACAAGTGTATCACGTAGGAGAGAGAAAAGCAACACCCGGAATGCAGCAATTTTAATAGATAAGTTCCGAATTTGTGGGGATGATTTGTATGGATAAACGAAAAGAGGCCAACCTCAGAGTTAAACGCGCGGTGTCGGATGCGCTGTTTGCCCTGATGGAGGAAAGGCCGATCGCAAAGATCACGGTGGCGGAGCTCATTCGCAAGGCCGGTGTGGCACGAATTTCGTTTTACCGCAACTTCGCATCGATAGAAGGCGTGCTGACCGGCCTGGTGCGGGATGTGCTGGAGGATTTCCGCGCCACGGCCGACTATGATCTCACGCAGTTTCTCTCTAGTAAGCATATCCACAGAGTGCTGGAATATTTCTATCGCTATCGTTTTCACATTCTCAGCCTGCACCGTTCCGGATACGGCGCAATGCTGCTCAACGAGCTGAACCGTTTCCGGGAGCTTGTGGCTGCAGAAACGACTGCCGGCGCGGAGGCGCGTTATCGGAGCTGCCTCTGCACGGGCGCGGTGTACAACACAGCCGTCGTCTGGCTGAGCGAGGAGACGCCGAGGCCGATCGACGCCGTGGTGCAGGT